>ENA-OQCP01000238-OQCP01000238.1-human-gut-metagenome-genome-assembly--contig:-NODE-238-length-24269-cov-3.876688_pt1 | contig 24269 bp, 33 predicted proteins | sample MGYA00242760_ERZ504583 | MGnify/ENA primary metagenome ERZ504583 (study PRJEB26092, sample SAMD00036308) | human gut metagenome | host: Homo sapiens | study: EMG produced TPA metagenomics assembly of...
TTATTATATATCAGAAAAGCTTTTTAATATTTACGGTAAAGAACTATTTGACAGTAAAAAGATAATTATTTATTTTTTAGTCAAAGTGCCGAAGTGTTTCGCCAATAACATTGACTTTTTGTATGTTTGGAGCTATTATTTTATAGTGGTATTTTGTTCTGCACGGCGGCGTATAACTTGAACGGACGCCCGCGCAGAGAACGGACATATATATTTGAAAGGAAGGATACAAGTGGCAAAATACGTCCTTGCACTCGATCAGGGAACGACGAGCTCACGCGCCATCGTTTTCGACAAAAAGGGCAATATCGTAGCCAAGGCGCAGAAGGAGTTCGATCAGATCTATCCCGCCGCAGGCTGGGTCGAGCATGACCCGATGGAGATACTTTTCAGCCAGTTCCAGGCGGTGACTTCCGTCTTTGCTTCGGGCGGGATAAAGCCTGAGGATATAGCCGCTATCGGCATAACGAATCAGCGCGAGACCACCATTATGTGGGACAGGGAGACGGGCAAGCCCGTCTACAACGCCATTGTCTGGCAGTGCCGCCGCACAGCGGAGCTCTGCGAGCAGATAAAGGCGGACGGCATGGAGGAATACATAAAGGATAAGACCGGTCTTGTTATAGACGCGTATTTCTCCGGCACAAAGATAAAGTGGATCCTTGACAACGTTCCGGGCGCACGTGCGCTCGCCGAGGCGGATCAGCTGCTCTTCGGCACGGTCGAGACATGGCTCATATGGAATCTCACCGGCGGCAGAGTGCATATAACCGACTACTCCAACGCATCGAGAACGATGCTCTTCGATGTCGACAATCTCTGCTGGGACGAGAAGATGTGCGAATATCTCAACATCCCGATGTCCATTCTGCCAGAGGTCAAGCCTTCGAGCATGGTATACGGCAAGGTCGCTGGCGGCATAATCGGTCTTGAGGATCTTGAGGGTATCCCGATCGCGGGGGCTATAGGCGATCAGCCGGCGGCTCTGTTCGGTCAGGCATGCTTCGAGCCCGGTCAGGCGAAGAACACTTACGGTACCGGCTGCTTCCTGCTGATGAACACGGGCGAAAAGCGCGTTAAATCAAAGAACAACCTGCTCACGGGCGTCGCATGGGGTATCGGCGACAAGGTCGAATATGCCATTGAGGGCTCTGCATTCAATGCTGGTTCGGTCATAAAATGGCTTCGCGACGAGCTGCATATGATAGACAACGCAAAGCGCTGCGACGAGCTCGCCGAGAGCGTGCCCGACGCAAACGGTATATATTTTGTTCCCGCGTTCACGGGTCTCGGCGCGCATACTGGGATATGTACGCGCGCGGTTGCATAGTCGGACTCACGCGCGGAGTCAACCGCGCTCATATCGCGAGAAGCGTCCTCGAGCTATCGCCTATCAGATGACTGACCTTCTCGAGGCGATGGAGGACGACTCCGGAATAACATTCACCGAGCTTCGTGTCGACGGCGGCGCGAGCGTCAGCGATATCCTGCTCCAGATCCAGTCGGATATGATACGCACGATAGTCGACAGACCCAAGACCGTCGAGACGACTGCTCTTGGCGCGGCATACCTTGCGGGTCTTGCCGTCGGCTACTGGAAGGACAGGGACGAGATCGCGCAGAACCGCGAGATCGAGAAGATTTTCACTCCCCAGATGGAGAAGTCGCACCGCGACGAGCTCTACAAGGCTGGAAGCGCGCAGTCGAGCGTTCGCGCGACTGGGCGAAGGACTGATATTATCTGGCCGCCGACCGGTTTTCTGATCGGCGGCCGTAAAAATAACCGGGTATTCTCGAACACGAAAGGAAAACGAAAATGGATTATCTGAGCGAATCACTCAAACTGCACTATGAACTGCGCGGCAAGCTGGAGATACAGCCGAGAGCCGGGGTCAGCAACAAGGACGAGCTGTCCCTTGCCTACACCCCCGGAGTCGCGGCGGCGTGCCTCGAAATAAAGGACGATGTCAGCAAGAGCTATGACCTGACCCGCCGCTGGAACACCGTTGCAGTCGTCACGGACGGCACCGCAGTGCTTGGTCTCGGGGATATAGGTCCCGAGGCTGGCATGCCCGTCATGGAGGGCAAATGCGTGCTCTTCAAGGCGTTCGGCGGAGTCGACGCGATACCGCTTTGCGTGCGTTCAAAGGACGTTGACGATATAGTCAACACCGTCGCTCTGCTCGCAGGTTCGTTCGGCGGAGTGAATCTCGAGGATATCGCGGCTCCGCGCTGCTTTGAAATCGAGCGCAAGCTCAAGGAGCGCACGGATATACCGATTTTCCACGACGATCAGCACGGCACTGCGGTCGTCTGCCTTGCGGCGGTTGTCAATGCATTAAAGATAGTCAAAAAGCAGCTCTCCGACTGCACCGTTGTTTTCAGCGGCTCGGGCGCTGCGGGCGTTGCGATAGCGAGACTCTTCGACTCTATGGGTGCAGGCGAGATTATCATGTGCGACCGCAAGGGCATAATCTGCGAGGGTGGGGATCTGACTCCCGCAAAGGCGGAAATTGCCGCATTCACAAACAAAAATCACCGCACCGGCACGCTTGCCGACGCGATGAAGGGCGCTGATATATTTGTCGCGTCTCCGCTCCCGGAATCGTTACAGAGGAGATGGCGGCGTCGATGGCTGAAAATGCAATAATCATGGCTATGGCGAACCCCGTACCCGAGATAATGCCCGACCTTGCAAAGGCGGCAGGCGCGGCGGTAGTCGGCACGGGCAGAAGCGACTTCCCGAACCAGATAAACAATGTTCTCGCGTTCCCCGGAATTTTCCGCGGCGCACTCGATGTCCGCGCGAGCGACATAAACGAAGAGATGAAGATAGCCGCCGCCAAGGCGATAGCTTCGCTCGTCAGCGACGATGAGCTGAACCCCGATTATATCCTGCCTGCGGCGTTCGATGAGCGCGTCGGCAAGGCAGTCGCCGATGCGGTTGCGCAGGCGGCGAGGGACAGCGGCGTTGCGAGAATATAACTAAAATTTCGTGGTGTAGCCGCCGTCGAGCTTTATCCCGCTTCTTTCGCAGCGGGATTCAACAAAGCTCTGCGTCCGGTCGATGACTGTTCTGAAGCTCATAGGCATTTTTGCGGGAGCGCGGCGCGGCGAGTGGCTGCCCTGCGTTATCAGCTCGCTTTCGATGCAGTCGAGAATATGCAGATAGGCGGGGTCGTTGAGAATATCGGCGTTGGGCACCCAATCGCCCGGGAGATTGCCCTTGGCGGTCTCCGCGATTATGATTCGGTACATCATGAGGCTGTATATCCTGTGCAGGGAGTCGACGGTTGAGCATTACTCTCCTGCGGGAAAGTCAGGAATTTGCGCAGCTTTCCGGCGACGCGGAATATAGTTAATGTGTTGAGCTCCGAGTCGGAGGGCAGGTCGCCTTTGATACCGAATGCGCCTTCAAATCCGCGCTTCGATTCGCTCAGCCCCAGCAGGTAGTCCGTGGTGACATTGTAGTAATCCGCCGCGCGGCAGAGAAAATCGAGCCCGCATTCGCGTATGCCGTTTTCGTAGTGGGAGAGCAGCGCCTGCGAGACTCCGAGTCCTGCGGCGGCTTCCTTTTGGCTCAGCCCCTTTTCTTTTCTGAGCGAAGACAGGCGCGCGGTTATATTTGTTGCCATAGCGATACCTCTTTTATACAGTCTGTATAATCATTATATCAGAGATTCAAGAATTTTCAATCATACAGTTCAACAAAATACTCAGCGTATTTTTGGAGGAAACATGAAAAGCTATATAGTTTATATCATAAGAAGCGGCGCGACAAAGGAGGAGACCGAGGGAAAATATATCGGTCACACCGACGTTGAGCTCAGCGAAGAGGGCAGAAAACAGCTCGAGAATATGCGCTCGGAGCTTGTCTATCCGCCCGTCGGCGCGGTCATATCGAGTCCGCTCAAGCGCTGCACCGACACCGCGGCGATACTCTATCCCGACAACAAGTGCATTACTATAGATTCGCTCATAGAGTGCAACTTCGGCGAGTTCGAGGGCAAGGATGCGGAGGAGCTCAAGGACTATCCGATGTTCCCGCGCTGGCTCGCCGGCGAGCAGGGCGTTGAGCCGCCGTTCGGCGAGAGCAACGAGGCGTTCGCAAAGCGCGTGTGCGAGGGATTCATAAAAATAATCGACGGTCTGATAAAGACCGAGACCGACCGCGCTGCGATAGTCACCCACGGCGGTGTTATGATGGCACTGCTCACAAACTTCGGTTTGCCCCAGCTGCCGATGCACGAGTGGATAACTCCGAACGGCTGCGGCTACACTCTGCGCATAACCCCGTCGCTGTGGATGCGCGGGCACAAGCTGGAGGTCGTCTACGAGTTCCCGTATGAGAAGAACGACGAGGACGGCGAAGAAGAATAAAATTTGACGGGAGGCGGCAATATGCAGTACAGAACCATAAGAGCGGCGGCGAGCACCGAGTTCGTTGAAAAGCGTTCGCGGTTCATCGGCTATATATCGCCCGTCACGACTCAGCAGGACGCGATAGCGTTTATTGATTCGATAAAGTCGAAGCACTGGGACGCGACGCACAATGTCCCGGCATATATAATCAGAGAGGGCGACATCTGCCGCTTTTCGGATGACGGCGAGCCGCAGGGCACGGCGGGAATGCCGGCACTCAATGTCCTGCAAAAAGAAGAGCTGACCGACTGCGTTCTGGTTGTCACCCGATATTTCGGCGGAATACTTTTAGGCGGCGGGGGACTCGTCAGAGCCTATTCGCACGCGGCGAAAATCGCAGTCGATGCGGGCGGCATAGTGACCCGCGCGGAGTGCAGCATAGTGAAAATCCGCTGTGACTATACATTCTACGGGCGGCTCGCCTCGCTTATCCCGGAGCAGGGCGGCATAGTTGAGGACACGGCGTTCGAGGACGTGGTGACGGTGAAAATGAGAATACCGCAGGAGCTTGAACCTGCGTTTGAGGCGCGGCTCGTTGACCTTAGCAACGGCACTTGCCGCGGAGAAATAACAGACACGGTTTTTGCGGATATAGACTGAGGAGGAGAAAAATGAAGATACTTTTTCAGGGCGATTCGATAACGGACGGCAACAGATACAAAGAGCCCGAACGCCGCCACGATCTCAACCATCAGATAGGGCACAGCTACGCATTTATTGTCAGCGGTATGCTCGGCGCGGAATATCCGGATGCCGGACTGAAATTTGTAAACCGAGGCATTTCCGGCGACACGACGCGTGGACTGCTCCGCCGCTGGCGCGAGGATGCGCTCGATATAGAGCCGGATGTTTTGAGCCTGCTCATCGGCACGAACGACTGCTTCCTTGAGGGCGAAAATCATGTTGAGCCAGAGGAATACGAAAAGAATCTCGAAAGCATACTCTCGCAGTCGTTTGAAACGAACGGGGAGCTGAAAGTGTTTCTCATGGAGCCGTTCTTTCTGCCGACAAAGGACAGATTCAAGGCGGAAGAGAATACTTGCCGCGAAGAGATAGGCAGATATTCGCAAATCTGCCGCCGCATTGCCGAAAAGGACGGCAGGATATTTTTCATCCCGCTTCAGCATCTGTTCGACGAAGCAGCAGAGGGACGTGACTGCGCCTACTGGATTTGGGACGGCATCCACCGACGGAGAGCGGGCACGCGCTGATAGCACGCGAGTGGATAAAAGCATTCAAGGCGATGTTTGAATAAAAATCTAAACCAAACAAAAAATCCTCCGTATGAATCCATACGAGGATAACTTTTTGCTTTGATTATTTCTCGGCGGCTGCGGCGGTTCTTCTTGCCTGGAGCGCGTCGGATATCTCCTGCTTCTTCTTGCCGACGATATCGTATTTGAATATCGGGATAGCGGAGAGCAGGGAGAGAATACCGGGGACAACGGCGTAGGCGAAGAACACGATGTCCTTTGTCTTTGTCGCGAATCCGGCGGCGGTGCCTGCGGCGATCTCGCGCACGGTGTCCGAATAGCCGGAGACCTGAACGAACACAAGACCGAGCGCCGTGCCGAGCGCAAGGCAGATTTTAATGGTCAGCGTGAGCACCGAATATGCTGTGCCCTCCATGCGCTTGCCGGTCTCGTACTCATAGTAGTCAACGCAGTCGGCGGTCATTATCATGGGCATGAGGTTGACGGACGCAAACTGGAGACCCATGAGAAACAGCGAGAAGTAGAAGAGGATGGTGAGCACCATGTTGTCGGGGTTCGTGAACCAGAAGTGGGCTATCACGAACGAGAGCACGGATGCGATGAAGCCGTATACCGAAAGACCGATAAAGACCTTTTTCTCGTCGAGCTTCTTTATGAGGAACGGGCAGGCCGCCATGCTTATCATCGTGCCGATGGCGGTCGAGATGCCGAGGACTGCGACGAGGTTCTGCGAGCCGAGAAGAATGTTCGCCGCCTGAACCTGAATGCCCATTGCCATCTGGCGTCCGAAGCGAGGAAATACGAGATTATGACGAGCATGAACGGCTTATTCGATTTGAGCGCGTTCAGCATATCCTTAAAAGAAATCTTTTCGCCCGCGGTGTAGGGTACGCGCTCCTTGTTGAGAAGCGGGATAAGCCCGAACAGTACGCAGCCGAAAACGGCAGTGAGCACGGCGGTGAACAGATACTCATTCGCTATCATGGCAGGTCGGTTTCGCCGCTCTTGACGAGCACCTTGGAGCCGCCAGGGATTATAAGGCAGGCGATGGGCACTATCACGACGCAGGCGGAGAAGCCTATCTGCTTGAACGTGTTTGAGATGGAGACGACATTCGTGCGCTCCGTCGGGTCGGGAGTGAGGACGGATGCGATGCCCTGCGAGGCACGTCGCCGAGGGTCATCGCGAAGCTCCAGAGAAGATAGGTCGCGAAGATCCATATGTAAGTGGCCGCTTTGTTCGTCTTGAACGGCACGTCGATGAACACAACCGCGGACATGACGAGCAGGGGCAGGATCGACTTTGCAATCATCGATTTGAACTTGCCGTTTTTGCTCTTTGAGCGGTCGATCATATTGCCGACGAACGGGTCGAAAACTGCGGAGAGAATCTTCGCCACGAGCACGAGAATACCGACAACTGCGATGTCCGCGCCGAGAATCGAAGCGTCAAACTCAGCCTGATATGAATTCAGGAGTCCGACTATCGCCTGGAAGCCGAAAAGGCCGAGCGAATAGGCGGCAATTTCTTTGAAGTTCATATACTTTCCTTTTGATGAACTCATTGTTATTCCCCTTTCAGCAAGCCCCGAATCGTTCTTTACCGCAGATTCAAGGCTTTACTGTACTAAATTGATTTTATTATAAACTGTGAATTTGCCCGTGTCAATATGGATGCTGTAATTTTTGCCGCCAGATTCAGCTTTTCTGTTGCGCGCCGGTGCGCCGTTCGGCTTGACACTTGTCTTTATTAAATGTATAATTTACCATGAGTTAATATAACAGCAGGAGGATGAAATCAATGATTTCAAAGAAACTTTTCGGCACTCTTTCCGACGGCAGAGAGGTCGATATATACGAGCTCAAGAACGCAAACGGCGTCAGTGCGTCCGTCATTACATACGGCGCAACCTGGCAGTCGCTTTTTGCGCCCGACAGAGACGGCAATTTCGAGGATGTTCTCATCGGCTTTGACGATCTCAAGGGTCATGTCGAGCGCTCGGACTATCAGGCCAAATTGTCGGCAGATATGCTAATCGCATCTGCGGCGGACATTTTACCGTTAACGGCAAAGAATTTGATGTCATAAAGAATGAGAACGGCAAGACCTGCTGCATGGCGGCGGCGAGTTTTCGCACGCTGTCTGGGCGGCAAAAGTCGAGGGCGAGAGCCTCGTTCTCGAATATAAGAGCGACGAGGGCTCGAACGGATTCCCCGGCGCGATGAGCGCAAAGGTGACTTATACTCTTGATGACAGCAACGAGCTTTCGATTGCATATGAAGCTGTCTGCACAGAGGACACGCCGATAAACATGACGAATCACGCGTATTTCAATCTCGGCTCGTATAAGCGTCCGAACGTGCTCTCTCAGGAGCTTCGCCTGTCCGCGTCGCGCTACACTCCCATTGATGAGGACAGCATACCGACCGGCGAGATAAAAGATGTCACCGGCACGGCGTTTGATTTCAGACAGATGAAAGCCATCGGCAGGGATATAGATCAGGACGACGATCAGCTCATCATCGGATGCAACGGCTACGACCATAATTTCTGCATCGACGAGGGCACGCAGGGCGCGTTTGCGGCTGCATATGACCCCGAGAGCGGGCGCGTTATGGAAGTTACTACGGATATGCCCGGCGTTCAGCTCTACACTGGCAACTTCCTCGACAAGATCCCCGGCAAGGGAGGCACGGTGATGAATAAATATGCCGGCTTCTGCTTGAGACTCAGTTCTACCCCGATTCTCCGAATCAGCCGAACTTCCCGTCCTGCATTTTCAAGGCGGGCGAAAAGTTCAGAAGCCGCACAAGCTTCAAATTCTCGGTAAAATAAATTTTTTCAGAGGCGTGTTTATGAATTCAACGGGTGCGCGGGCGCTGATAGATGTGCTGCTCGAACAGGGAGTCGATACGTTTTCGGTTATCCCGGCAGTGCGGTGCTCGATATCTACGATGAACTTTACAAATGCGATAAAATTCGCCATATACTCACCTGCCACGAGCAGGCGGCGGCTCACGCGGCGGACGGATACGCCCGCGCGACGGGCAGAACGGGAGTCGTTATTGCAACCTCGGGACCCGGTGCCACCAATCTCGTGACGGGCATCGCCGCGGCATACATGGATTCGAGTCCCGTTGTTGCGATAACGGGGAACGTCAAGACCTCGCTCCTCGGCAGTGACTCGTTTCAGGAGGTCGATATCGCGGGCGTTACGATGCCGGTGACGAAATATTCGTTCATCGCGTCGGGCGAGCGCGGAGTGGCGCAGGATGTCCGCGAGGCATTCTCGATAGCGCAGTCCGGCAGAAAAGGACCGGTTTTAGTCGACATCCCGGCGGATATCGCGGCTCAGAGCGAGGAATATGAACGCGCACCGAAGAGCGAGCCCGCCCCGGCAAAAGAGCCGGAGAAAGCCGAGCTCGAACGCGCGGCGCAGATGATAGAAAAAGCCAAAAGACCGCTTATCTATGTCGGCGGCGGGGCGATAAGCTCCGGTGCGTCGGACGCGCTGAAAACATTTGCTCAAAAACTGCATATCCCCGTCGCGTGTTCTATGATGGGGCTCGGCGCTTATCCGTGCTCGGCGGAGCTGTTCTTGGGGCTCGTCGGCATGCACGGAAACCCGGCGGCAAATATGGCGGCGTTAAACTGCGATTTGCTCATTGCCGCGGGCGCGAGATTTTCAAACCGCGTTGCCGCGAGCAAAGAGAGCTTCGCACCTAAGGCAAAGATAATACATATTGATATAGACGCGGCGGAGTTTGACAAAAATATAATTTCCGACGCCCACATTCTCAGCGACCTCGGAAAGACGCTCGAAAAGCTAAGTATTATGCTGCCGCCCGGTGAGAACTCCGAGTGGCTCGGCGAGATAGCCGAGTTCAAAAGGCGGATTCCGCGCCCGAAGCCCTATGCTCCGTACACGGTTCTGCACACTCTGAGCGAGCTGACGAAGGGCGAAGCGAATATAGTGACCGATGTCGGTCAGAATCAGATGTGGACGGCGCAGTACTATGACTTTGAACGCCCGCGTTCGCTGATAACCTCGGGCGGACTGGGCGCGATGGGCTTTGGAATGGGTGCGGCGATAGGCGCGGCACTCGGCAAACCCGAGCGAAAGACCGTTCTGATAACCGGGGACGGCGGATTCCACATGAGCCTGAGCGAGCTTGCAACGCTTAGTAGATATAATATCCCCGTCGTTGTTATTGTGATGAACAACGGCGTGCTCGGCATGGTGCGCCAGTGGCAGAAGGTGTTCTATGACGGACGCTTTTCCGCGACTCAGCCGGAGCGCGGGACGGATATAGTCGCCGTCGCAAAGGCGTTCGGCGTCAAGGGCATGAGAATAAAGAATCCGTCGCAGGCGAAGCGCGTTTTCAAAAAGGCGCTCTCGATGGACAAGCCCGTAGTTATAGACTGCCGCATCGACCCAGACTGCGCGGTGCTCCCGATGATACCGCCCGGCGGCGATATCACGACGGCTATCTACAAATAAGGAGAAATTATTATGACTCAGAAGCTGACCGTTTCGGCGCTTGTCCGAACGCTCGGGCGTTCTGCTCAGAGTGGCGGGACTTTTTGCGCGCCGCGGATATAATATACGAAGCCTCACGGTCTCCGAGACCGAGCATCCCGAGTTCTCGCGAATGACGGTTGTCTCCGAGGTCGAGCCGGAGCAGGTAAAACAGGTCGAGGCTCAGCTGTTGAAGCTCGAGGATGTCATAAAAGTGGCGCATCTCGAAGAGGGGAAGCTCGTTTCGAGCGAACTTCTGCTGATAAAAGTCCACTGCCTCAACAAAGACAGACCGCAGGTCCTAAAGACCGTCATAGCCTACGGCGCGAGGGTCAAGGACATCGGTCACACGATGCTCACGGCGGAGCTGACGGGAGAGCCGGAGCGAATAGACGCGTTTATCGCGGACATGAGCGTCCACGGAATAGCCGAGCTTTCGCGCTCGGGCATAACCGCTCTTGAGAGCGGCGACACGGTCATAAACGACTGACACGGGAGGGAGAGAGTTGAAAAAAATCGAACTGCTCGATTCGACTGCGCGATGGCGCTCAGGGTGAGGGCATATCCTTTTCCGTCAACGACAGGCTGGAGATAGTCCGTGTGCTGGACGATCTCGGCATACCGATAATCGAGGCGGGCAACCCGACCTCCAATCCGCGCGAGCTTGAATTTTCGAGCGGGCGAGCAGGCTGTGGCTCAAAAATTCCCGCCTGTGCGCATTCGGTTCAACGCGGAGAAAGGGCGAGAGAGTCGAAGAGGACGCGGCGTGTGCCGCTCTGCTCAAGGCGGGAACCCCGTGCGTGTCGATAGTCGGCAAGAGCAGAAAAGTTCAGGTCGAGGGCGTTTTGCAGACGAGCTCGAAGAAAATCTGTCTATGATAGAGGAGACCTGCCGCTTTTTCAAAAGTCACGGCAAATATGTCGTTTTCGATGCCGAGCATTTCTTCGACGGTATGTCGGACAATGACGGCTACGCGCTCGAAGTCTGCGCGCGGCTTTGCGCGGTGGTGCGGACTGCCTTGCTCTGTGCGACACAAACGGCGGCTCGTTCCCCGATTATATTGAAAAAATCACCGGCGATGTTGTAAAAGCCTTTCCGGGTACAGATATAGGAATCCACACCCACAACGATTCGGACATGGCGTGCGCGGGCGCACTCATGCTGTCAGAGCGGGCGCCAAGCAGGTGCAGGGCACATTTATCGGCTTCGGCGAGCGGTGCGGAAACGCGAAGCTCACTTCGATAATCCCCAATTTGCAGATAAAATCCGACTATGAGTGTATCCCGCAGGAGAATTTGAAAAATCTGACCTCATCGGCGATAAAGATAGCGTCGATAGCCAATGTAACTTTGCACAGGGATGTGCCGTTTGTCGGGCGCAGCGCATTTGCCCATAAAGCGGGAATGCACGCCGACGGCGTTTTGAAATTCAGCGAATCGTTCGAGCATATCGACCCCGAGACAGTTGGCAACAGAAGACGCTTCCTGCTTTCTGAAGTGACCGGCAAGGCGGCGGTGCTCAAGAAGATACAGAAGCTCTATCCCGATTTCGACAAGGATTCGCCGCAGGTCGCGGAGCTGCTCGATATCCTGAAGCAAAAAGAATACGAGGGCTATCAGTATGAGGGCGCGGATTCTTCGTTTGAGCTGATAGTTCACCGCCTCGTCAGAAAATACAAGCCGTTTTTCGATCTCATCAGCTACAAGGTGCTCGACGAGCTACCCTATGACAACGGACACAGCGCAACGGCGACGATAAAGCTCAGCGTCGACGGCAGAGTCAGAATAGCTGCGTCGGACGGCGACGGCCCCGTCAATGCGCTCGACCGCGCTCTGCGTGAAGCGCTCGAGGTGTTCTACCGTGCCTTAGAAAATTGAGACTCATCGACTACAAGGTTCGCGTCATGGAGCCGAAAGATGCTACGGCGGCGAGCGTCCGCGTTCTTATAACTTCGTCCGACGGCGAGGATATCTGGACAACGGTCGGCGTGTCGCAGGACGTTATCAACGCGAGCTGGATAGCGCTCGTCGACTCCATCGAGCATAAGCTCGTGAGCATGGGCGAGAATCTGCACAGGTAAATATACGAAATTTTGTAACAAAATGTTATTCCGCCATTCACACAAACTTTTTTGAATGGTCTATAATAATTACAATGGGTTCGTTTAAAACAAAGGAGAGGTACTTATGGCTAACGAAAAAATACTTGTCGTTGACGACGACGTTAATATCTGCGAACTGCTGCGCCTCTATCTTGAAAAAGAGGGCTACACAGTCAGCATAGTAAACGACGGCGAGAGCGCCGTGAAGAGCTTCGGCGAGATTCAGCCGGATCTGATGCTGCTTGATATCATGCTGCCCCGCCTCGACGGCTGGCAGGTCTGCCGCGAGATAAGAAAATTCTCGGACAAGCCGATAATCATGCTCACCGCAAAGGGCGAGACTTTTGATAAAGTTCTCGGTCTTGAACTCGGCGCGGACGACTATGTCGTCAAGCCCTTCGACGCAAAGGAAGTTGTGGCGCGCGTCAAGGCAGTCCTCAGACGCAGCGCGGGCGCCCCGGCGGCGGATATAAAGCAGGTCGAATACGACAAGCTCAAGATAAATCTGACGAACTACGAGCTCTGGGTCGACGGCAAGCGCATCGACACTCCGCCCAAAGAGCTGGAGCTTATCTATCACCTTGCCAGCAACCCGAACAGGGTGTTCACCCGCGATCAGCTGCTCGACGAAGTCTGGGGCTTCGACTATTACGGCGATTCGAGAACGGTCGATGTCCATGTCAAGAGGCTCAGAGAGAAGCTCGAGGGCGTGTCCGACAAGTGGGAGCTCAAGACCGTCTGGAGCGTAGGCTACAAGTTTGAGACCAAGGATTGATGTGCATGAAAAAAGCACGCAAAAAGTTTGAAATAAAAGATGTAAAGAACGCAGGCTCGAGAACAAAAAGCTCGGGTCTGTTTCACCGTTACTTCTATGTGACGGTGCTGATACTGTTTATCGGCTTCACCATTCTCGCTCGTCGCTGCTGATATTTATAGCGCGCTACCAGTCCGAGGAAAAGACGGCACTTTTAAAGCAGAACGCGCAGACCGTCTCGCAGACTGCCGCGGCGCTTATTCAAAAAGGCTACTCGCTTGAAGAGAGCAACAAGAATTCTACTCTGCTCATGAGCGTTTCGACCGCCCAGCTCTCGCAGGCGATAGATGCGGACATCTATATATGCGACACCGACGGCAAGATAATCTGCTGTAAGGATATATGGCAGTCCAATCTCGTGATGTACATGGGCGAGTGCATAGTCCACAGCAAATATACAGTCCCCGAAACAGCTCTGTCGAAGCTCAGCAGCGGCGGATATACCGAAACGGGAACGCTCGGCGGAATGTACAAGAGCTCGCATTTTATAAGCGTTGAGCCGATAGTGGCATCCGGCAAGCTTTGCGGCGCGGTCATCGCTTCGCAGGATACGGATTCGCTGCACGAGCCTGTCAGGGCGATGCTCAAGATGTTCCTGTTCTCGGCAATTCTCGCGCTCGCGATAGCATTCGTTGCAACATATGTTATGACCTATCAGATGACAAAGCCCCTGCGCGAGATGTCGGCGGCGGCAAAGCAGTATGCAAAGGGCGATTTCAGCAACCGAATCTCGGTGCCCTATCATAAAGTGCTGGGCGGCGACGAGGACGAGGTCGCGGAGCTTGTGACGGCGTTCAACTCGATGGCGAACGCGCTTTCGGCTATCGAGACTTCGAGACGCAATTTCGTCGCGAATGTCTCGCACGAGTTAAAGACCCCGATGACCACTATCGGCGGATTCATAGACGGAATACTCGACGGCACGATAGATTCGTCGAAGAGCACATATTATCTCAGAATAGTCTCCGACGAGGTCAAGCGCCTTTCTCGCCTTGTCACGGGTATGCTCAATATGTCGAAGATAGAGGCGGGTCAGTTAAAAATCCAGCCCAAGGAGTTCGACATTTCGGCAATGACCTTCAAAACGATGCTCGGCTTCGAGCGCGCGATAGATGAAAAGAAGATAGAGATACGCGGACTTGACAAGTCGAGCCGCTCAACATCTGCGCCGACGAGGATATGATAAATCAGGTCGTATATAATCTTATCGACAACGCCGTGAAGTTCACGAACGAGGGCGGATATATCGAAGTCGCGATAAGTCGGACAGCGAGAAGATGATATTCTCCGTCAAGAACAGCGGCAAGGGCATCTCGCGCGAAGAGGCGGGCAAAGTCTTTGAGCGCTTCTACAAAACGGACAAATCGCGCAGCTACGATGTCAAGGGAGCGGGTCTCGGACTGTATATAGTCAAGACCATAATCGATATGCACGGCGGTCAGATAACCGTCAACAGTGAGCCGGGCGAATATACGCAGTTCGTGTTCTGGCTTCCGCTGAGATGAATTTTTGCGGAAAAAAGTTGAATAAAAATCCAAAGGTTATTTACCCGACGTTCAAGAAATCGTAATATTGAAAGTCCATAATAGTGTCAAAAGATGAAGGATATCCCGAAGGCAATGGATGGAGGTAAATTCAGTTTATGTACAATGATGATTATGTGAACAACTTCGGCAGCTCCGGCGAGACGCCGCCCGAAGACAACTCGGCAGACACCGCACAGCAGTCTGCACCGCTTGAGCCGGATCGGGTTTATTCTGCTCCGCAGCAGCCCGAGCAGGGCAGCTATAACAGCCAGAATTCATATAATTCCGGCAGCTACACGCCGCCTCAGCCCGAGAAAAAGAAGAAAAAGATGAGCGCGAAGAAGAAAGGCGTTGCGGTTTTCGCCGCAATCCTCGCAGTTGTTATCGCGGTCTCTGCGACAGTCACAGTGCTTGCAAAGAGAAATAATAACAGCAGCTCCGGAGGCACTTCCGTGACCGGCACTTCCGAGGGTGACGCTCAGCTGAACATTGCCGAGACCCCGAAGGCGACAACGACTTCAAAGGGCAACGGCGTGCTCACCTCGGCTCAGATATATGAAAAAGTTTCGCCGAGCAATGTCGGCATAGTCGTATACACCAGTCGTCAAGCTCGGCTTCCGGCGAAGGCTCCGGCATAGTCATGGGCGAGAATAAAGATCACACTTATACCTATATATCACCTGCGCCCATGTTATCAGCGGCGAGGGCGTCAAAGCCGTCGTTCAGCTGCATGACGGCACTCAGTATGACGCGAGATAGTCGGCTACGATTCGCGCACCGATATCGGTGTGCTGAAAATAAAGGCTACGGGCTTCACCGCCGCAGAGTTCGGCGATTCAACGAAGCTTTCGGTCGGCGAGACAGTCTATGCAATAGGCAACCCCGGCGGCACCGAGTTCTTCGGCTCATTTACCAACGGCATGGTCTCCGCGATTTCGAGAACCGTCAGCAGCCAGATAGGCTATTCCATGGAGTGCATCCAGCACACGGCGGCTATCAGCCGGCAACTCCGGCGGCGCTCTGATAAACGAATACGGCCAGGTGGTCGGCATCAACTCTCTCAAAATCAGCGACAGCAGCTATGAGCTCATGGGCTTCTCTATCCCGATCTCGTCCGCAAAAGAGATAATCGACGATCTTATCGCCTACGGCAGAGTGCCGAACCGCCCGAAGCTCGGCATCAGCTACTTCTCAAACACATCGAACCAGCAGTATAACATGATAGTGCAGATAAAGGGTCTGCCGGCAGGTTCGCTTATTATCGCGGACATCAACGAGGACAGCGACCTTGCAAACAGCAGCGCCCAGGTCGGCGATCTTATAACGGCGGTCAACGGCAAGGAGCTGAGCACCTCGGAAGTTCTGCTCGAAGCGATTGAAAACGCCAAAGTCGGCGATACGCTGACTCTGACCCTGTGCAGGATATCGAGCAACTATCAGACAAAGGAATTCAATGTCAAGGTAAAGCTCGTCGAGGATACCGGAAACACCACTTCATCTTCCTCCCAACAGCAGCAGGAGCAGACAACCCAGCAGGACAACAGATCATTCTACTACAACCCCTTTAATTGATACATCACCTTTCTAACGAAAACGCGGGTGCAGCGAAAACTGCGCCCGCGCTTTTTTTGTTGCAAGGATAGGAATGCTGTGATATAATTGTCTCAAATATTGCGGAGGATAATTAAATATGATCTATGTTCTGGCAGCTGCGCTGTTTGTGTTTTTGTGCGGCGCAAAGTTCGTCAAATCGGGTGAGTTCAATTCCGATTATATGTCAAAAGATACGACCGGCGCCATAAACGGAATCTTCGTGCTGCTCGTTTTCATGTGCCACATCAGCGGGTATATGAAGCTCGGCGGCTCGTCCGATACGATATGGCTCGACCTGAAAAGCTGGCTCGGTCAGCTCGTTGTTGTGACCTTCCTGTTCTATTCGGGCTACGGCATGATGTGCTCTATAATGAAAAAAGGCACGCCGTATGTCAAGGGTATTTTCAGGCGCAGGTTCCTGAGTCTTTTTGCGCATTTTGATATCGCGGTTCTCCTGTTTTTGCTGATGAACCTCGCACTTGGAATAAAGACGAAGACGAGAACGACTCTGCTCGCGTTCACTACATGGGAGAGCATAGGCAACTCGAACTGGTATATTACCGCGGTTCTTTGCCTCTATCTGATATTTATAGTGTCGTTTCTTATCTTCCGCAAGCACCATATCCCGGGGCTTATCGCGATGACCGTACTCACCTGCGGACTCGCTTTTGCGCTTATAAAAGTCGGAAAGCCCGCGTGGTATTACAACACGCTGATTCTCTTCCGCTGGGTATGTGGTATGCGTATCTCAAGAAATATATAGACAAATTCGTGATGAAAAATAACTATATCTATATGCTCTGCATTACGGTCGCGGTTGCTGCCTTTGTTGTCGGACATAAATATCGCTCGGCGGGGCTCCCGGTATACTGGCGTGGGCGAGCGCGTTCATGCTTATTGTTGTGCTCGCATCGATGAAGATAAAAATCGGCAATCCCGCACTTTCGATGCTCGGCAAGCATGTTTTCAGCGTCTATATTCTCCAGCGCATCCCGATGACGATATTCAAGAGACTCGGACTGGTCAACAACAATCTGAACTATTTCATTCTCTGCTTCGCCGCTACGCTGCTTATGGCGATAGTGTTCGACGCGCTGATGAAAAAGCTTGACGCAAAGGTTTTCACCCCGAAAGCGAAGGCGTAAAATAAATACAGCAAAGCACCCGGCAGGGATTTCTCCCGACCGGGTGCTTTTTATGTGCTTAATTATTTTTTCTTGAGTCTCTTGTCTGTCTTTGTTGCAAGGTGGGTGCCGACACTCTGGAAAATCTGAACGAGCGCTATGAGCAGGATAACCGCAAAGATCATGACGAGATATTTGTAGCGGTAGTAGCCGTAGTTTATGGCTATCTTGCCGAGTCCGCCGCCGCCGATTATTCCGCTCATTGCGGAGTAGCCGAGGATGGTGGTTATCGCTATCGTGAAGTTCGAGAGCAGCGAGGGCACGCTCTCGGGAATCATGACTTTGATAATTATCTGCATGGGCGAAGCTCCCATGCTCTGCGCGGCTTCAATTATGTTCGGGTTGACCTCGCGCAGGCTGCTTTCAACAAGGCGCGCCACAAACGGGAACGACGCGATGACGAGCGGGACTATCGAGGCGACTGTGCCGACCGCCGTGCCGACGATAAGACGGGTCAGTGGGAAGACGAGAATCATCAGAATCAAAAACGGCACCGAACGCAGAAGATTTATAATAACATTGAGAACCTTCATCAGAGCCTTCGGCAGGGGGAGAACGCCGCCCTTTTCGCCCGCGACGAGCAGCACGCCGAGCGGCAGGCCGATAATTATCGCGAAGAGCGTGGAGAGCAGGGTGACATATATCGTCTCCCAGATAGCCAGCGGGAAATCATTTTTTAATATATCGAGGGCTTCCGTCAGCGCCTCGGAAGTGAATGCATTGTCAAACATCTTTTAAACCTCCTCAACAAGAATATCCGGCATACTCTGCAGATATTTCGACGCGCGTTCAAGCTCGTTGTCCCTCCGGGGATGCCGAGGAGCATGTTGCCGTAGACCTTGTCGCCGATGCAGCGCGTGGAGGCAGCTAAAATATTCGCCGCGATTCCCTCGTCCATAGCCATCTTGGTTATCAGCGGGGTGTTGGTCGCGAACGCGCCGTTGAAGACGACTCTTATCCTGTGCTCGTCCGAAGCGGGAGCAAAAATCTCATCCGAAGCGTCGGGGAACACGAGGCGTTTTGCTGCCGCCGACTGCGGATGGGCAAAGACGGTGCTGACTTCGCCCTGTTCAACGACCGTGCCGTTGTCAAGAATGGCGACTCGGTTGCAGGTCTCTTCGACAACGCTCATCTGGTGGGTTATTATAATGACCGTTATGCCGAGCTTTTTGTTTATGTCTCTTATGAGGTTGAGGATCGAATGTGTGGTGTTCGGGTCGAGCGCGCTTGTCGCCTCGTCGCAGAGCAGAACTTTCGGATTTGTAGCGAGTGCGCGGGCTATCGCGATTCTTTGCTGCTGACCGCCGGAGAGCTGAGCGGGGTAAGCCTTCGCTTTGTCGGGCAGACCGACTATCTCGAGCAGTTCGAGCGCGCGTTTCTTCGCGTCCTCTTTCTTCATGCCCTCAAGCTCGAGCGGAAAGCAGATGTTTTTCAGGCAGTTGCGCTGCATGAGCAGGTTGAAGCCCTGGAATATCATGGTTATATTGCGGCGGGCGTCCCTGAGCTGCTTGCTCGAAAGCGAACCCATATCGACCCCGTCTATGAGTATCTGGCCCTCAGTCGGGCGTCGAGCATATTTATGCACCGCACGAGCGTGCTCTTGCCCGCGCCGCTCATGCCGATGATGCCGTAAATATCGCCGTCGTTTATCGTCAGAGAAACATTCTTGAGCGCGTCGAGCGAGCTGTCGGCGGTCTTGAAAGTTTTTGACAGATTTTTAATCTCGATCATTTTATGCCTCCGAACTTCTGGATAAAAAGATAATGCCGGCAAGCAGCCCGATTAAGAGCAACTTAGCCCGGCATTATATTTTATAACATTTACTTCACTGCGTCAAGAGTGGTCTGCTTGCGCCGTAGAGAGCCATGGGCTCGACGTGGACATAGCAAACGGTGACGATGTTCGTGTTGTTCTGCTTGTTGAAATCGTCGAGGTAAGGCTCGTGCTGGAAGTAGTTTGCGTCGATCTCGCCGGACTCAACAACATTGTTGGGCTGGACATAATCTTCGAACTCTTTGATGTCAAGGGTGACGCCCTTAGCGGCAAGGATCTCCTTGGCAACGGCGAGGATCTCGGCGTGCGGTGTGGGGGATGCAGCGACGGTTATGGTTTGACCCTTGAGTGCGTCGTAGTTGACGGAGGGATCGTAGCCGTCACCGGGGTTCGAAACAACGCTGATAACTGCGCCGTTATATTTGGAAGCGATGAAATCGGCGACCTTCTTGCTCTGGAGAGCGGCGGAAAGAGCCTTTATCTTGTCGGAATTCTCGTTGCCCTTCTTGGCAGCGAGGATGTTCGAATATGCGCTCGAGGAGCCTCAATGGCGAGATTGTCCTTTACGGGGTTAAGACCCGCGGAGATAGCGTAGTTCGAGTTGATAACAGCATAGTCAACATCCTTGAGAACGTTGGGGAGCTGAGCGGCTTCAACCTCTTTGAAGGTAATGTTCTTGGGGTTGTCCTCAATGTCTCTTACGGTTGCGGTGATGCCGGCGCCGTCTTTGAGCTTGATGATGCCCTGCTCCTGAAGAAGAAGGAGCGCACGGGCTTCGTTGGTCGCGTCGTTGGGAACGGCAATGGTGATGCCTTTGCTGCCCGAAGAGCAGGCGGCGAAGCCGAAGATGCAGCCCAGCGCGAGGACCGCTGCGAGAATGATCGATATTGTCTTTTTCATGTTGATTATCTCCTTTGTATTTTAATTTATAAGGTATTGGGTTGAAACGGACTCTTTAGTTATGCGCCTTGCGGCACATTCGCCAATGCCTTATATCAAAGGGCGAGAATAATTTCAGATACTGCACTTTTCTTCCTCCTCAATGCAAATAAAAAACGGGAAACTCCTCACGAAGCTCCCCGAATCTCTGCATATATCAGATTTATTCGTTTGACGGAAGCTCGTCGAAAAAAGGCATGCACATGCACATGCGCATGGAGAACATGCACATTTCCATCATCATAATGTTGCTGTCAAACTTTTTCATGATGCTTCCTCCCTGTTCAGTATCTATGAGCGTATTATAGTCTCTTATACCTACGCTGTCAATAGGCTTTTACAAAAAATTCCCGATTTGTCCCGATGCACAAAAAAGCAGGCGAAAATGCGCCTGCTTTTGAACCGGTTGACTTAAAATTTGCTGTTATATATCGCGGCTGCGCCTGAAATTGCGCTCCGCCTTGCGGCGAGCGGCGGTCTTTCGCTCTTCGGCGAGCTTTTTTTCGTGCACTTTTTTGCGCACGGACGGGCGGTTCGGGTTCTTCGTGCCGGTTATCTTCTTCTTTTTATCCTTGGGCTCGTGCAGTTCCGGATTCTCCTTGAAGAATATCAGACTGCCGCCGACGACCTGAACGACCTCGGACTGCGTCTTTGCCGCTATCTCCTCGGCGATCTCGCGCGGGGGCTTGGGTGCTGTCTCGAGCAGTACCTTGAGCTTGAGCAGTTCGCGGGAGCGGAATGCGTCGAGCGTCTGGGCTATCAGTGCGTCATTGACGCCGCCCTTGCCGACCTGAAAAAGCGGCTCGAGCGAATTTGCCTGCGCGCGAAGCGCGGCTCTCTCTTTGCTTGTCATATAATTTCCTCCAGTTTTTTTTGCAAGGATCTTAACGCCTTGCCTCTGTGGCTGATGCTGTCTTTTTCTTCTGCGGTTAGCTGCGCCATCGTTTTGCCGGGGAACTCGTCGGGCAAAAACAGCGGATCGTAGCCGAAGCCGCCCTCGCCTGCGGGCTCAAAGGCAATCTTGCCCTCGCACTCGCCGCGCACGGTCATGTGCCTGCCGTCCGGGAAACAGCAGCAGACGGTCGAAACGAACCGCGCGGTGCGCTTGTCCATAGGAATATCGGACAGATTCTTGAACAGAAGCTCGTTGTTCTTCTCGTCGTTTCCGTGCTCGCCCGCGTATCTTGCGGAATACACTCCCGGCGCGCGTCGAGTGCGTCAACGGCAAGTCCTGAGTCGTCGGCGATGCAGGGCATACCGCTCTCTTTGCAGCCGCTGTCGGCTTTTAAGAATGCGTTCTCTTCAAAGGTGACGCCCGTCTCCTCAACATCGGTAAGCTCGACTCCCGCCTCTTCCGCGAGCAGAACGCGCACGCCGATGGGTTTCAATATGCGCTCAAGCTCGGCGCGTTTTTTCATGTTATGTGTAGCTATGAGAAATCCATTATTCGTCCTCTTTTTCCTCTTCCTCGTTTTCAATCGGCTCTGCGTCAAACAGACCCTCGGCGAATGCGCGGGCGTTGAACGGGCGCAGGTCGTCCACCTTTTCGCCGACGCCGATGAACTTGACGGGTACGCCGAGCTCATTTTTGATGTTTAATACAACGCCGCCCTTTGCGGTGCCGTCAAGCTTCGTTAAAATGATGCCGGTGATCTCTGCAACATTCTTGAATTCTTTTGCCTGATTGACTGCGTTCTGTCCTGTAGTCGCGTCAAGCACGAGCAGGCTCTCACGGTCGCTGTAGGGCAGCTCGCGGTCGATGACGCGGTATATCTTCGCCAGCTCCTCCATTAGGTTCTTCTTGTTGTGGAGTCTGCCGGCGGTGTCGCAGATGATTATGTCGGCGTTTCTTGCCTTGCCCGCCTGAATTGTGTCGTATATAACAGCCGCCGGGTCTGCGCCCTCGCGGTGCTTGACTATCTCGACTCCCGCGCGGTCTGCCCACTCTTCAAGCTGCTCGATTGCAGCGGCTCTGAAAGTGTCCGCCGCGGCGAGGATAACTTTTTTGCCCTCGTTTTTGTACATTGCGGCGAGCTTGCCTATGGAAGTGGTCTTGCCCACGCCGTTGACGCCGATGACGAGAATGACGGAGGGGAGAGTGATAAGGCTCATTTCCTCGCCGCCCTCAAGCATCTCGGCGACTATCTCTTTTATCTCGTTCTTGACGGCTTCAGGCTTGCGCAGATGCTTTTTCATAACGCGCTCGCGCAGCTTCTCGACTATCTCCGATGCGGTCATGCAGCCGACGTCGCCCATGACGAGTATCTCTTCGAGCTCGTCATAAAATTCGTCGTCAATTTCAGTCTTGCCGTGGAGCATCGAGTCGATAGCCCCAGACATATTCTCGCGGGTCTTTTTGAGTCCCTTGTTTATTCTTGAAAAAATGCCCATTTTTATCCTCCGTGCGGTCTTATTTCAGACCGTTTTTATTCTTTCAACTGCTTCGAGCGTGCGCTTCGGCTCGGCAAACGCGGTCAGGCGAAAATATCCCTCGCCCATCGTGCCGAAGCCCGAGCCCGGCGTGCCGACCACCTGAACGGTGTTCAGAAGCCTGTCGAACATCTGCCATGAGGTCAGCCCGTTCGGCACTTCAAACCAGATATACGGCGAATTTCTGCCGCCGAAACAGCGGATATTAATACTTTCGAGTCCGTCCGTTATCTTCTTTGCGTTGCCGAGATAGCAGTTTATATTTTCTTTTATCTGCCGCCTGCCATCGTCGGAATAGACGGCTTCGGCGGCACGCTGGGTTATATATGACACGCCGTTGAATCGCGTCGCCTGCCTGCGCGCCCACAGCGCGTTGAGGCTGACTCCGCCGCGTGAGAGCTCGCGCGGTATAATTGTATATGCGCAGCGAACGCCGGTAAAGCCCGCAGTCTTTGAAAAGCTCCTGAACTCAATGGCGCATTTCTTTGCGCGTCAAGCTCGAAAATACTGTGCGGAATGTCGCTCTCAGTGATAAACGCCTCATATGCGGCGTCAAAGAGAATGACGCTTCTGTGCTCGTTAGCCCAGTCGACCCACTGTTGGAGCTGCTCTTTATTCATCGCCGTTCCCGTGGGATTGTTGGGGGAGCAGAGATATATTATATCGACATTTTGCTCTGGCAGGGGAGGAATAAATCCGTTCTCTGCGGTGCAGTCGAGATAAGCAATATTTGAAAATCTGCCGTTTTCGAGCGGCTTGCCGCCCCTGCCGCCATGATATTTGTGTCTATATAGACCGGGTAGACGGGGTCGCAGACGGCGACTTTGCACTCGGGCGAAAAGATATCGCCGATGCTGCCGGTGTCGCTCTTTGCGCCGTCGCTTATAAAAATATCATCTCTTTCGAGCGTTATTCCGCGCGCGGCGAAATCATATTTCAATATCTTGTCGATAAGAAAATCATATCCGCGTTCGGGCGGGTAGCCTCTGAATGTGGCGGCGTCCGCCATTTCGTTGACTGCCGAGTGCATGGCTTTTATGCACGCCTCGGGCAGGGGACGCGAGACATCGCCGATGCCGAGGTCGATTATATCCGCTTCGGGGTGAGCGATTTTGTAATCTTTAATTTTTCGGCTCATCGTCGAAAAAGATAGTTGCTGCGGAGAAGCGAAAAGTTTTCGTTTATTTTCATCTTGCGCCTCCGCCGTAGGCAATTTCGCCTGTAAAGACGGTCTGTGCCGAACCGGTCAGGTACACATTTCCATCGGCGCTCCATTTTACTGAAAGCTCGCCGCCGCGAAGCGAGATTTTGATATCTGTATTGCGCTTGCAGTAGCCGTTCAATATGCAGGCGACCGCCGCCGCGCACGCGCTGTGCCACAGGAGAGAGTTTCGCCCGCGCCGCGCTCCCAAACGCGCATTTTGATGCGTGAAGCCGAAATCGGCTGAACGAATTCCGTATTTATCCTGTCCGGAAACGCCGGGTGATTTTCAAACTCGACGCCGATTTTTTGAATATTTACAGAATCAATATTTTCAGAGAAAACCATGCAATGCGGGTTGCCCATCGAAAGGCAGGTGACGGAATAAACTTTTCCGCCGACTTCGAGCGGATGAGAAATCACGGTGTCCGATTCAATAAGCGCGGGAATATCCCTGCTTTTCAGCTTGGTGCCCCCATGTTTACCTGCGCCGAGGTGACCTTTCCGTCCGTCTTATATATATTAATGTATTTTATTCCGCTGAGAGTCTCCA
>ENA-OQCP01000240-OQCP01000240.1-human-gut-metagenome-genome-assembly--contig:-NODE-240-length-24222-cov-2.988504_pt1 | contig 24222 bp, 28 predicted proteins | sample MGYA00242760_ERZ504583 | MGnify/ENA primary metagenome ERZ504583 (study PRJEB26092, sample SAMD00036308) | human gut metagenome | host: Homo sapiens | study: EMG produced TPA metagenomics assembly of...
CTTGTCATATAATAAGGTAGGAGAATAGATGTTGATGTGAAAATATTCCGGCAATCGTCCGTCCATTTCCCAAAACTCGGAAGCAGTGCCGACACTTGCCTTTACCTTCTGGTCATAGATGTCGGGAGCAGTAAAATGCAAATCGCTATAAGTTTCCATCATATATTCCCGCACCCCTTTCTTGGGCCGGAACATGGAAGGGATGTAGCGGAGAATATGATTCTTCTTACGGATATTCACCCAGCCTTTATGTAAAGCTCAGCCTTGTAACTTTCAATAATACGTTCATAAAGGGGGGCAAAGAAGATGACTTTCTCCATGATGGAGTCTGCCGAACTCACATGTTTGTCAACCGGATAAGATACACGCTCCGCCCCTGCCTTCTGTACAAAAGAAAACAAGAAGCAAATCCAAATCCATATAAACAACAAACGTTTCAACCGCAATTTCTCCTTATAGAATCGGGACAAATATACGGAAGAATTCGTGTAATGCAAAAACATGTTCCATAAAGAAGCAGGGATGACACTTGTGACACCCTTTATTATAAAACATATGTTACGCGCGCGAGACAATAATACACAAGCACACATAGTTTGTGCGAGATAAATACGAACCTATATAAATTGTTATAAAAAGGGCGCCACAAGTGTCATGTACAGAATGATTCGTAATTGTGACACATGAAAATTACTAATCACGACGCACTAAGATTACTAATCGTGATGCGGAAAGATTACTAATCATGGCATGGAATAAACGTAAGCTTTGGGTCGTTTTTCCATAACAAGCAGGCTTTTTCAGGGGGTCTATTCTCAAAAAACACTAATATTTTCGAGAATACCCCCTAAAAAAGAGGGGGTAGTTCAGAAAAAACATGTATTTTTGCGCCCAACAACCAATAAAAGGAAAGACTTATATGTCAAAAATGCGATTTTTTGCTTTGCAAGAACTTGCCAATCGGCAACCTCTTGAAGTGACCACCCCTTCAAACAAACTGTCCGACTACTACGGCAGCCATGTCTTCGACCGTAAGAAAATGCAGGAATACCTGCCTCGTGAAGCCTACAAAGCCGTGACCGACGCCATCGAAAAAGGCACTCCCATCAACCGCGAAGTGGCGGACCTAATTGCCAACGGTATGAAAAGTTGGGCAAAATCCCTCAACGTCACCCACTACACGCACTGGTTTCAGCCCCTGACGGATGGAACAGCCGAAAAGCATGACGGCTTTATCGAATTCGGCGAAGGAACAGAAGTAATTGAACGTTTTTCCGGCAAACTGCTCATCCAGCAGGAACCGGATGCATCCTCTTTCCCCAACGGAGGTATCAGAAACACATTCGAAGCACGAGGATATACAGCCTGGGATGTTTCCTCACCCGCCTTTGTGGTAGATACCACGCTTTGTATCCCCACCATCTTCATCTCTTATACCGGCGAAGCGCTCGACTACAAGACTCCATTGCTCAAAGCCTTGGCAGCCGTAGACAAGGCGGCGACAGATGTATGCCAGTTGTTCGACAAGAATATCACACGTGTTTATACCAATTTAGGCTGGGAACAAGAATATTTCCTCGTCGACTCAGCACTGTACAATGCACGCCCGGATCTTTGTCTGACCGGACGTACCTTGATGGGACACTCCTCGGCCAAAGACCAGCAGCTGGAGGACCATTATTTCGGCTCCATCCCCCCACGTGTCACAGCTTTTATGAAAGAACTGGAAATCGAATGTCACAAACTGGGTATCCCGGTCAAGACCCGCCATAACGAAGTAGCTCCCAACCAGTTTGAACTGGCACCTATCTTTGAGAATGCCAACCTTGCCAACGACCACAACCAGCTTGTAATGGATTTGATGAAACGCATTGCCCGCAAGCATCACTTCGCCGTACTGCTTCACGAGAAACCCTACAACGGCGTAAATGGTTCCGGTAAACATAACAACTGGTCACTCTGCACCGATACAGGTGTCAACCTCTTTGCACCGGGCAAGAATCCGAAAGGAAACATGCTGTTCCTCACCTTCCTGGTGAACGTGCTGATGATGGTGTATAAAAACCAAAACCTGCTGCGGGCTTCCATCATGAGCGCCGGAAACAGCCATCGCCTGGGAGCCAACGAAGCACCTCCCGCCATTCTGTCCATCTTTCTGGGCAAACAGTTATCTTCCATCCTCGACGAGATAGCCCGCCAGATAAGCAACAGCAAGATGACGTCGGAAGAAAAAACGACACTGAAATTAGGCATCGGACGTATTCCTGAAATATTACTGGATACCACCGACCGCAACCGCACTTCCCCATTCGCCTTTACAGGTAACCGTTTTGAGTTCCGTGCCGCAGGTTCATCCGCCAACTGTGCTGCTGCCATGATTGCCATCAATGCAGCTATGGCCAACCAGCTGAACGAGTTCAAAGTTCCATCGACAAACTGATGGAAGAAGGAGTCGGCAAGGATGAAGCCATCTTCCGCATTCTGAAAGAAACCATCCTTGCTTCCGAACCTATCCGCTTTGAGGGCGACGGCTACTCCGAACAATGGAAACAAGAAGCCGCCCGCCGTGGTCTGACCAATATCTGCCACGTTCCCGAAGCCTTGATGCACTATATGGACAACCAGTCCCGTTCCGTACTCATCGGCGAACGTATCTTCAACGAAACGGAGCTTGCCTGCCGCCTGGAAGTGGAACTGGAGAAATACACCATGAAGGTACAGATAGAAAGCCGTGTACTGGGCGACCTTGCCATCAACCACATTGTACCGACTGCTGTTATCTACCAAAACCGTCTGCTGGAAAACCTCCGCGGCTTGCGCGAGACTTTCTCTCCCGAAGAATACGAGGTTCTCAGTGCCGACCGGAAAGAACTTGTACGCGAAATATCCAAACGCGTAACCGCCATCAAGGTACAAGTACGCGAAATGACCGAAGCCCGCAAAGTGGCCAATCACATGGATAACTACAAAGACAAGGCTTTCGCTTACGAAGAAACCGTACGTCCTTATCTGGAAAGCATCCGTGATCACATCGACCACCTCGAGATGGAAATTGATGATGAAATCTGGCCGCTTCCGAAGTATAGGGAGTTGCTGTTCACAAAATAATGTGGCAATATGCCAATGTGCTAATGACCTGCGGCGTGAGAACACAGCATAAGCATAGCGCAGCCAATTAGCACATTGGCATATTGCCACATTAGCACATTGACATACATCTTTTTGTCACATTTGTGCAATATTTAATTTTTTCTTTTTACATTTGTGCTGTATAACACAGTTTTGCAGCAGTTATGGTAAAAGTAAACTTATCTGATATTAATGTTCCGGAGTTGATTGCAGATATATGGTCTCCCCTGAATGACGAACAACGGGAATTCCTCGCCAACCACTTCACACTCCAGAACTACAAAAAAAACGAAGTCATCCATTGCGAAGGCGAGACACCTACGCACTTGATGTGTCTGCTGAGTGGAAAGGTAAAAATCTATAAAGACGGAGTCGGTGGTAGAAGCCAGATTATCCGTATGATTAAACCTGTCGAATATTTCGGTTACCGCCCTTACTTTGCAAAAACAGACTATGTCACGGCAGCATCTGCATTCGAGCCGTCTCTTGTTTGCCAAATCCCCATGACTGCTTGATGACTCTGCTCACACAAAACAACGACCTTGCCATGTTCTTCATCAAGCAATTGTCCGTTGACTTGGGCATTGCCGATGAACGTACCGTAAACCTGACGCAGAAACATATCCGCGGAAGACTCGCAGAATCCCTGCTGTTCCTCAAAGAAAGTTATGGTTTGGAGGAAGACGGCTCCACCTTGAGTATCTATCTCTCGCGTGAAGATCTGCCAATTTGTCAAACATGACCACTTCCAACGCCATACGTACGCTGTCACAGTTTGCCACAGAACGGTTAATCACCATCGACGGGCGTAAAATCAAAATCATAGACGAAGAAAAGCTGAAGAAAATCAGCAAGATAGGATAAGGAATAAGTGACAAGGGATAAGCGATTAGGGGTTAGGGATTAGCATAATAAAAACACATTGTTGCCATCCTAATCCCTAATCGCTAATCACTAAATCAGTCCTTTCGCAGACAAGTATCTTTCCGCTTCAATGGCTGCCTGGCAACCGGTTCCGGCAGCGGTGATGGCTTGACGATAGTGAGGATCAGCAACGTCTCCGGCAGCGAATACGCCCGGCACTTTCGTACGCGGTGTTCCCGGCTCGGTGACGATATAACCTACTTCGTCCGTATCTACATAAGGTTTGAAAATATCAGAGTTGGGTTTATGGCCGATAGCCAGGAAGAAACCGTCAATAGCCACATCATAGCGCTTCTCATCAGGTTCACCCATACGCTGTACCAAATGCACCCCTTCCACACCGTTTTCTCCAAACAAGCCTACGGCATTATGTTCGAACAGTACTTCAATCTTGTCATGCTTCATCACACGCTCCTGCATAATCTTGGAAGCGCGAAGATAAGGTTTGCGGACAATCAGATAAACCTTGGCAGCCAGTCCGGCAAGGTAAACGGCTTCCTCGCAGGCAGTATCTCCACCCCCTACAACAGCTACCGTTTTCTTGCGGTAGAAGAAACCGTCACAAGTGGCACAAGCGCTGACACCCATCCCCGCATATTTCTTTTCATCCTCCAGTCCCAGATACTTCGCTGCGGCACCCGTAGCAATAATCAGCGTTTCAGCCTCAATCACCTTTTCGTCATCAATTGTAATCTTGTAAGGTGCTTCAGCAAGATTGGCGGCAGTAGCGACTCCATAACGCAAATCTGCACCAAAACGTTCGGCTTGCTTCCGCAGGTCTTCCATTAATTCCGGACCAGCGATACCTTGGGGATAACCGGGAAAGTTCTCCACATCAGTGGTGGTCGTTAACTGGCCACCGGGCTGCAATCCTGCATAAAGCACCGGTGAAAGATTGGCACGGCCTGCATAAATAGCGGCAGTATAGCCGGCAGGACCCGAACCGATAATCAGACATTTTTACTTTTTCTGTTTCCATCATTATATTATTTACTATTTGACTATTTACAATTTACTATTTAGCGCATGTCGATGACTTCAGCCGTGGGATAGCTTTTTTGTCAAAGACAAAGAAACTATCCGGATAGGATTGTCCGGTCTGGTAGTTATTAATAAGGATAGTAGTCATATACTTACTCCCCCGTGGTGCCAAGTCCACTTGATGCAGACGATACGTATCCTTTGTCACAAACAGATAGACACTTTCAGGGTCTTTCCTCTTGTCGGCAGCAGTCATGGTGATGTAATAAACAGACTTGTCTTGCTTACCACCGACACTGCTCAACTTCAATCTGTATCCCTGCTTGTAGAGGGACAACCAAGCATACGGATTAAGAGTCTGCAATTCCTCCTGCGTAGGTTCCGATACATTCACCTCATCTGCCGAAGCCACATAGCTCCACTGCGTATGTCCGTCAAACCAAGTCTTCATTCCCTCGGTCTCAACCACAAACTTCTCACCTTCCAGATAGAGAACTCCCGCATAAGAGCCTTGTTGTTCGTTCACGGTAAACGCCAGCTTCACCCCTCCCGCTTTCCGAAAGGCTTCGGCTGTACGCTCCAATATATTCTTGGCATCCGGTTGCTGTGCCGACATCGGCACAGCAAACAACAACAATAGCATGCCAAGTAAAAGCTTATCAAGTTTCATCATTCTATAAACAACCATTCCTTATTGCAAATTGTTTAACCGCATTTCCAGGTCGTTCTCATCTATACAGAACACCTCACGCGCCTTGCTGCCTTGCGCCGGTCCCACAATCCCCGCTTTCTCCAACTGGTCCATGATGCGGCCGGCACGATTATAACCGATGGCAAACTTACGCTGAATGAGCGACGTAGAACCCTGCTGGTGAATAACGACGAGACGGGCTGCATCCTCGAACAAAGGATCAAGACGCCCCATATCCACATCCCCCAAATCACCTCCTGCATTTTCATCCACATATTCGGCAGATAAAAAGCGGTGGGGTAGCCCTGCTGGCGGGCGATGAACTTCGTAATCTCCGCCACTTCGGGGGTATCGATAAAGGCACACTGCACACGCACCGGGTCTGCTCCCTGCAGGAATAACATATCACCGCGGCCTATCAGCTGGTTGGCTCCCGGACGGTCGAGGATAGTACGCGAATCGACCATGGCCGATACACGGAAGGCAATACGCGCCGGGAAGTTGGCTTTAATCGTACCCGTAATGATGTTTGTTGTCGGTCGCTGTGTAGCGATAATCATATGTATACCTACGGCACGCGCCAACTGGGCGATGCGGGCAATGGGCAGTTCCACATCCTTGCCGGCTGTCATAATCAAGTCACCGAACTCGTCGATAACGACTACGATGTAAGGCATGAACTTATGCCCCTTTTCCGGATTCAGACGACGGTTGATGAACTTCTCGTTATACTCCTTGATATTGCGCACATGGGCAGCTTTCAGCAAGTCATAGCGAGTATCCATCTCCACACAGATAGAGTTCAAGGTCTGCACCACCTTCGTGACGTCTGTAATGATGGCATCTTCCCCGTCGGGCAATTTCGCGAGGAAGTGATGCTCAATCACGGAGTAGATGCTGAATTCTACCTTCTTGGGGTCTACCAGCACAAACTTCAGCTCTGCCGGATGCTTCTTATATAATAAGGAGGTGATGATGGCATTCAACCCCACGGACTTACCCTGACCGGTAGCACCGGCAACGAGCACGTGCGGCATCTTGCACAAATCCACCATAAACACTTCATTCGTAATCGTCTTACCCAGTGCGATGGGCAAGTCGTAAGTAGACTCCTGGAACTTCTTGCTGCCGATAATACTCTGACCGGATACAATCTTCGGATTGGAGTTGGGCACTTCGATACCAATCGTACCCTTTCCCGGAATGGGAGCGATGATACGGATGCCGAGCGCCGAAAGGCTGAGGGCAATATCATCTTCCAGACCGCGTATCTTCGAAATGCGGACGCCCTGCTCGGGAGTGATTTCATACAGTGTCACCGTAGGACCTACCGTCGCCTTAATGGTACTGATTTCTATACCGAAACTACGCAGAGTATTGATAATCTTATCCTTGTTCGCGTTCTGCTCTACCATGTCAATGGTCGGACCATTGTCATCGTAATGCTTCATCAAGTCTATTGTGGGGTAATGATAGTTTTCCAAATCCAGACGGGGATTGTACGGCTCCTTCTCCGTTCCCACATACTCCTCCTCTTCAGCCTTCTCAACCTGGAATGCCGGCTCCTTCTCTACCGGCTGTTCCCGAAAAGGGGGTACCGGCTCCGGTACAGGAGTCTCAAAAGTCATGGTAACGTCCTCATCCGCAGACTTGGCAGGCTTTATCTTTCCATCACTTCCACCCAAGTCAAGTGATTTCATTCAGCGATTCGGGCTCTTCTTCCTCTGTGGCAATCTCCTCCTCCTTTTCAAGAACCTTTTCCGGCTCCGCAGCTTCCGGTGTCGGAGCAGCCGCCTTTTCCTTTGCACCCCAAGAGGTCTTGAACTCTTCCGGCGTTTCACCCTGCACACTTTCCGCCTTCTCCTTACGCTTCAAGAAGCTGAGACTGAACAATCTGCGCAACCAGATGACAGTCCGTGCACTCAGATAGATGAGGAAGCAGATGGCAGTTACCAACAATAGCAGCCATACTCCCGGCACACCGACTTGAGACACAAGCCAGTTGCTGACATTGTATCCGTGCATACCGCCCAGATAGAGGAAAGAGTCCTTGTACTGGTCTACAAACACAAAACCGAAAAATACCGAGAACCACACCAGCATCAACGAACAGCCGATGAACCACTTCCACAAACGCACCACACGCACCCGCATCAGCTTCAATCCCGCCACAGCCAGGAACACGAGAATCAGGAAAGACGATACGCCGAAACAATCATTTATCAGATAGCTGGCCAACTGCGCACCGCGGCTACCGGCGTAGTTCTTCACCCCATTATTGGTGGAAATCAGCTCCTGCGCACTGCCTCCGTCAATGATGCTCTGGTCTGCCGCTCCCGTGAAAAAGAACGACGAAAAGGCGAGCAACAAATAAACCGAAAAGATTACCAGTACCAAGCCGATAACGAAATGAACAGTTTCACTTCTAAATAACGCTGCCACTTTCCCAAAAAACGAGAGTGACAGCTCCGTATCTTTAGCTGTTGAATTTTTCTTTGCCATATTTTTTAAATAACTATTGAGAATTGATTGCAAAAATAATAAAAACTATCCTTCTGCCGCGTTGTTTTCATTCTTTAATTTCTCGTCTGCCGATTATAGGTATTCCTAATCTACAACTGTAGTTTTATCGCATGTTTTACTTACATGCTTGCATGAAATGACATATCGCACTAATTTACAACAAATTGCGCCATGCAAGCAGACCTCATGCAAGCATGCAGGCAGATTTTGCCTACATGACGCAATCCATGCAAGCCCTATACGCATCAACCTACTCTTTTTCCTTCAAAAAATAAATCGGCTGTTTCTGCAACCCTTTGTTCACCAACACATTCTCCTCACAAAGACGACGAATCTGCCGCGTCGCAGTCGTGCGGGTCATGCCGCAAATCGACTGTACAACACTGCGGGTGATGAACTCATTCTTACGTAGATAGTTCACCACTTTTTGCTTCACCTCATCATCCGTCAGCCTCTTTTTCGTGAGATTCCGCAATTTCAGCGGCTTTACCTTCAATACTCCTATCTCACTGCGCAGCGCCTTGTCCGGTCTGAAAGTGATGTTTTTCAACTTCACCTTAGTACTTTTCCGCTTTGTCTCCAGTGTCACCGGTTCCGTGCAGGTCAGCGTGGGAACAAAGTAACCGATGCCGTCCAAATGTACCTGCCTGCCCTCCCCCAGCTCGCGTCCCACAAAATGCGACAAAGCATCGAGTACCGCCAGTACATCCGTCTCGGTCAGCGAGCAGTATTCTTGTATATGCCTGCGCAGCTCATCGGTCGTCGTGGAGCCGTTCAGTTTAATCCGGGGATGCAGGGTCAGTTCTTCCCCTTGTTTATCCTTCGTTTTCGGGTTTTCGTACCAATCAAATAAAATTGCCATATTCTTTCCTCCATTTTTAGATTCATTTCTGTTGCTGTCTGCAGGTTTCGCTCATGCAAAGTACCGGCTTTTATTAGGCAGAGCATAGGTCTTCCTTACGCAAAGAAGCGTTCTTCCTTCTGCTGAAAGCTTATCAACAAAAGATGCGCACAGCTGTGGTTCACCTTCTTCATATTTGTGATACACCTTCTTCACAACTATGAGAAAGACATTCCACGACTGTGCGCAACTACAAACTACAGAGGCAAAGATAATGAAAAGCAGGGGGCTTGGCAAAGGAATGCTAATCTTTTTCAATAGCAAGCATTATTTTCCGAATAGAACACTTTACAGTCCCGATAAATCCACTTTATAAAAAGTCGGAGCAACATTGCTTTTCTCGAAGAACATCGCCATATAGATCGGGGCATAGATAATCTTACCTGCGACGCGCAGATTACCGTTGTTGAACACAACTGCTTCGGAGAAGTCGTATTCCTCGCAATCCATGATGTTGGACAAAGCGCGGTGTGTCTCGTAATCTTTACCTGATTTTACCTCAATAGGCAGTACCTTACCCTCAAGCTCAATAACAAAATCCAATTCACCGCGCTTCTTGTTGTTGTAATAGTAGGGAACAATGCCGTGAGCCACCAACTCCTGCGCTACGGCATTCTCGTAAATTGAACCGAAATTGATGTCCTTATCACCTTTTATAATCCGCATCTGAATGCCCTCGGCATATTGGCTGGCCAGCAGTCCGATATCACTTTGGAAGAGTTTGAACAGATTGCGTGAACGTGCAAGCAGGAGCGGCATTTTCGGCTCCTCCACATTATAGACGGGTAGCGCCACGCCCGCGTTCGTCAGCCATAAAAAACTGTTCTCGACCCGGTCGAACTTTGCGTGCTCATTCAATCGTTTCAGTATGAAGCGTTTGTTTTTAGCGTTTAGCTCAGGGGGAATAAGATTAAAAATCTCCTCGATGTAGAGTTTGTTATTAGGATCATACTGGGCGATGTCACGTTTGTACAGACGAATGATATCCTGCTGCACAGTCATCACCTCTTGCAGGTTGTTACTCTCGAGATATTTGCTCACGACCGCAGGCATACCGCCCACAACAAGATAGAGCCGGAACAGCTCCATAATTTTGCCGTGGACAAACTCATCGACGGCAGTGCGATTCCGCCATGCCTCATGCAATGCCCCGATAACGGCGTCATTTATACCCACACACGAAATAAACTCCTCGAAATCGAGTGGGAACATATCCTTTACACCCATGTAGCCAACCGGTTCCGAGCGCAGGTCTTTCAATTCTACGCCCAGCAACGAACCGCTCAAGATGTAACGATACGAACCGTCATCCACCAGAAACTTAATTGCCGTAACAATATCGGGACATTGCTGTACTTCGTCGAAAAAGACGAGCGTTTCACCCTTGATGAGCGGCACGGAGGTGATTGCCGATAGACGGAGCAGAATATCACCGCTGCTCTTTGCTCCCTTGAACAAATCCACCGCTTCGGGCATCTCGACGAAATTGACTTCAATGAAACTTTTAAACGTCTTACCGAACTGACGAATGGAATATGTCTTACCTATTTGTCGTGCTCCGGTAATAAGCAGGGCGTTACGGTTAGTTTCGTAGTAATTGCGAATGTAATCATCTATCTTTCTTTTTATCATAACCTATTCTTGTTTATTCGATTATTAAATGCAATAATCACACTATGCCTCTTTTCCATTGCAAATATAAAGGATTTATGCCACTTTTCCAAGATTTACGCCTACACAAATTGCCGTTTTTCCAATTTAGTAACAGTATCCAAATGCATGCTTTATATGCCCACCGAAGAGGAACTGCAGAACAAGATTGAAAGACAGAAAAACTTTTACCGGTTGCAGCACACGGAAAAATCAATAGAGTAACGACGTATGGTGAAAAGATTGGTTATAATGACGAACACTCAACAACACTAATATCAAGCATGAAGATAGCAATAAAAAACATCCCGTCACATAATTGGAAACATTTTGTATACAGAGAGACGGGAGCAATGCCCTATATTTGCAACCGGTCAATCAATCACCGGCCATGAAAAACAGGTAGTTTATGAGAAATTTCATTGTATTATGCTTATTGGCATGTCTGGCATCATGTACAGACAAAAAAGAATTCCAGACAATAAGAGAACGAATCGATTTATCAGGAAATTGGAACAGTTCATTAGGGAACTGCACATTGCCCGGTACGACGGATGAAAACAAGTTGGGAGACGGCAGGCATCCCACCAATGTAACCTCCCAGTTGACACGGACTTATCCCTACTCCGGCATCGTAGAATATGAAAAAGATGTTGAAATTCCCGTACAGATGGAAGGGAAACGCCTGATACTTTTCATGGAGCGTACAAAACCCAGCACTCTCTGGATAGATGGAGACAGTATAGGCACGTTGGGACATATCTATGCACCTCACTGCTATAGCCTGCCGGCTTGGCACCCGGCAGCCACCATATAAAGATACGCATTGACAATTCCCCCAGCTCCGTACCAGCCGAAATCCAAAGCTCGCATGCCTGGACCGACGGCACACAAACCAACTGGAACGGTATTCTGGGCGACTTCTACATCGAAGCGACCCCACACACCTATCTCAAGCAGGTACAAGTCTACCCATCTGTAAAGGAGAAAAAGGCCCGCATCCATGTAAACATATACAGCGATTCAGAGCAATCGGGCATAGTGACCCTTTCTGCCAAGACGTGGAACACCCAACAAGAACACCAGTTGCCGGACATGGAAAAACAAGTCGGCTTGAGCAAAGGTGAAAATAAGATAGAACTGACGCTCGACATGGGCAACCGGATGCAGACATGGAGCGAATTCCACCCCACACTTTATGCACTGAACGTGACCCTTGCCACAAACGAGGGTAAAGACAATATAATAACAGATTTCGGTATGCGCGACTTTGCCACCGAAGGTACTCAGTTCACCATAAACGGCTTCAAGACCTTCTTGCGCGGCAAACACGACGCTTGCGTATTCCCACTTACCGGATATGCGCCGATGGATGTAAAGTCCTGGCGAAAAGTTTTTCAGACAGCCAAGAGTTATGGCATCAACTACTACCGTTGCCATTCCTACACCCCGCCCCGCGCCGCTTTTGCCGCTGCCGACATCGAGGGTATCTATTTCCAAGCCGAGTTGCCTTTATGGGGAAGCATTTCACCGGACAACCATCGCTTGAATGACTTCTTGCTGAACGAAGCCTATATGACCCTCGACTACATGGGCAATCACCCCTCATTCACCATGTTGGGACTGGGCAACGAGTTGGGTGGCGACGTGACCTGATGCGCAATTGGCTGGACGGATTCAGAAAACATGACAACCGCCATCTCTATTCGTTCGGTTCCAACAACTTCCTGGGTTGGGGAGGTGCCATAGACGGTGAAGATTATCTGACAACCTGCCGGGTAGGAGGAGGAGGCGAAGGCTATACAACGCACGTACGCAGTTCGTTTGCCTTTGTCGATGCCGAAAAGGGAGGTATCTTGAACAACACCCGTCCCAATACCCGTGCGGATTATACTGCTGCCATAGCGAAATCTCCCCGACCGGTCATCAGTCACGAAACCGGACAGTTCCAAATTTATCCCGACTACAAGGAGTTGGAGAAATACACCGGCGTATTGCATCCATATAACTTGGAGATATTCCGTGACCGGCTCAATGAAAATGGACTGCAGAACCAGATTGACGCATTCCATCAGGCCACCGGCCGGTTTGCCGTCGAATGCTACAAGGCTGATATTGAATACGGCCTGCGCACTGCCGGTTTAGGCGGATTCCAGATGCTCGACCTTCAAGACTTTCCCGGACAAGGCTCGGCACTGGTAGGCATTCTGGATGCTTTCATGGACAGCAAAGGCATTGTCACTCCCGAAACATTCCGCGGCTTTTGTGCTCCGGTGGTACCGCTGGCGCTTATGGACACCTACTGTTACAGCAACAAAGAAGAGCTGAACATAGGACTCGCCCTGACAAATTACGAAGAGCAACCATGGTCTGATGCATTATACTGGCGTCTGGAAAGCCTGAGTGACAGCGTAACTTTTGTTCGCGAAGGCAAAGTCCCCGCCCATGTAGAGCAAGGAAAAGTAATGCAGGTGGGCGAGTTGAAAAGCACCCTTACCGAAATAGACAAGCCTGCCCAATTGCGACTGACACTGACCACCGGGAATTATCATAACTATTATAACTTATGGGTATACCCCGACCGGACACCGGAAAGCGAAGCGGACATCTTCATCTGTCAATCCTTGGATGATAAGGCACGAAAGATACTGAGCCAAGGAGGAAAGATACTGCTTATACCCGACCACAAAGCCATTGAAGAACAGAGTGTAGGCGGACTTTTTACTCCTGACTACTGGAACTATGCCATGTTCAAAAGCATTTCGGAAAACGCCGGCCGCGAAGTTTCGCCGGGCACCCTCTCCTTGCTGATGGACGAGAAACATCCCTTGTTCCGGCAGTTCCCCACCGAGTGCCATAGCAACTGGCAATGGTGGAGCATCGTACGCCATGCCCGCCCCTTTATTCTGAATGCTACGCGCCACGAATACAAGCCGCTTATCCAAGTAGTAGACAATGTGGAACGGAACCACAAGTTAGGCTTGCTGTTCGAATTTGCCGTAGACAACGGTAAGGTATTGGTTTGTATGAGCAATCTCGAAGCAATTCGCCACACTCCGGAAGGAGGTCAGCTGCGCAATGCCATTTTAAGCTATATGAAGTCGGCTGAGTTCTCTCCCACCGAGACGCTGACCTCACAGCAGTTGCAGCACATATTAACAACCGAGGTGAAGAAGCAAGACATTGTCGGCGTGAAAAACCAGTCGGATTACGACGTACAGCCAGAATAAATATGAGAAGTTTCATCATAATTCCACTTTTCCTCGGCTGTCCCGTCATTTTTCAGTAGCTTTGCGGACTTTAATACAGCAAGCACCCCATGAAACTTACCCTTATACGCACCGCTCGTGAAACCGGCAAAGAGACATTCAGCACATGGCCCAGCGACACCTTGATGGAGAAGATGAAAACCGAGAACAAAGCCGGACACATATCCGCCTTGCGCAGCCTCATTCCCCACATCACCGGAAGCAACGGACACTACCCCTGCATAGACAAACTGCCACGCATCTGCCCTGCCGCAGAATATGCCCGCAGCAAAGAGGGGGAAAGATACCTGAAAACCTATAACGGACTGGTACAGATTGAAGTCAACCACCTGGCCAATGCCGTGGAAGTGGAGCAAGTAAAGCACCAGGCGGCCCTGCTGCCGCAAACTTTTGCCGCCTTTTGCGGAAGCAGCGGACGAAGCGTAAAAATATGGGTACTGTTTGCCACCCCCGACGGTTCGCGCCCCAGGCAGGAAGAAAAAATCAGGCTGTTTCATACCGCTGCCTACCGGCTCGCCATAAACTGTTACCAGCCCTGCTCCCCTACCCCGTCACACTGAAAGAACCTGCCGTGGAGCAAAGCTGCCGCATGACGCTCGATGACCGTCCCTATTACAATCCGTCTGCCGTCCCTTTCTGTCTGGAACAGCCTTTGTCCGTGCCCGACGAGCCCACCTTCGGCCAACGGAAACAGACCGAAGCAAACCCGCTGATGCGTATTGCCCCCGGCTATCCGGCCTCCCAAACCTTCTCCATCCTCTTCGAAGCCGCCCTAAACCGTACCTTCGAAGAGCTGGAAAACTGGAAACGGGGCGATGACCTACGCCCCCTGCTCTACCTGCTTGCCGGGCATTGCTACAAAGCCGGCATTCCCGAAGAAGAGGCAGTACGTCAAGTCATGATGCACTACTACCGCGAAGCGGATGAACAGCTGGTGCGCATGACCCTGCACAACCTCTACCGCGAATGCAAAGGCTTCGGCACCCGCAGCAGCATGACCCGCGACCAAATCACCGCCTTCCGCCTGGAAGAATTCATGAACAGACGCTATGAGTTCCGCTGGAACACCGTGCTGGGAGAATTGGAATTCCGCCAACGGGACTCCATACACTTCCATTTCCGCCCTGCCGACCAGCGGGTAAGAAGCAGTATCGGACAGAATGCCCTGAAAGAAGGAATCAGCGTATGGGACAGAGATGTGGCACGCTACCTCAACTCGGACGCCATTCCCTTGTACAACCCCATCGAAGAATATCTGAACAGCACCGGACATTGGGACGGCAAGGACCGTATCCGCGCATTGGCCGACCTCGTCCCCTGCAACAATCCGTACTGGCGGGAACTCTTCTACCGCTGGTTTCTCAGCATGACGGCGCACTGGCAAAACATCGACCGTCAGCATGGAAACAACACGTCTCCCCTACTGGTCGGAGCCCAAGGCTATCGTAAAAGTACCTTCTGCCGCATCCTGCTGCCACCCGAACTGCGCTTCGGATATACCGACAGTATCGACTTCAAAAGCAAGCAGGACGCAGAGCGGAGCCTCGGCCGCTTTTTCCTGATAAACATCGACGAATTCGACCAAATCAGCGTCAATCAGCAAGGTTTTCTAAAGCATCTGCTGCAGAAACCCGTGGCAAACCTGCGCAAGCCTTACGGCACCGCCATCCAGGAAATAAGACGCTACGCCTCCTTTATAGCCACCAGCAACCAGAAAGACCTGCTGACAGACCCCAGCGGCAGCCGCCGTTTCATCTGCATCGAAGTCACCGGCCCCATCCATACCAATGTCACCATCAACTACCGGCAACTCTACGCACAAGCCATGGATGCCATAGCCAAAGGTGAACGCTACTGGCTGGACGATTCCGACGAAGCCATCTTGAAACAGACCAACCGGGAGTTTGAACAGCCCACACCGTTGGAACAGCTCTTCCTCTGCCACTTCCATCCCGCCGAAAATGAAGAGGAAGGAGACTGGATGACCCCTATGGAGATTCTCTCCTTCTTGCAAACCAAGACCAAAGACCGGCTGTCCATCAATAAAGTGGCTCTGTTCGGACGTGCACTCCACAAACTGGGCATCAGCAGCCGCCGGAAGACAAGAGGAACAGAATATCATGTAGTGAAAAAAGAATAATCCTGCCAATTAATTTGCTTCTACTTTCGGTTTGCGCTATCTTTGCGTTTCAAATCAAGAAGATATGAAAAAAGAAAGTCAAGTGATATTCGACCGGAATGCCGTAGAGTTTGTGACCGTAGCCGCCGAGTTTTGCAAGTTTCTGGAACAAGCGGAAGGGGTGAAACGTTCCGCGTTCGTCGATACCTCCTTAAAAATACTTCCGCTGCTCTACCTGAAGGCCTCCATGCTGCCCGAGTGCGAAACCATAGGAGACGAGGCGCCGGAAACATTCGTCACCGAAGAGACCTATGAGGTACTCCGCATGAACCTCGCCAATATCCTGGCCGAGAAAGACGACTACCTGGACGTATTCGTATCCGACATGAAGTATAGTGACCAGCCCATCACCAGGAACATTTCCGAAGACTTGGCCGACATATACCAGGACATCAAGGACTTTATCTTCGTATTCCAGCTGGGTTTCAACGAGACGATGAACGATTCGCTTGCCATCTGCCAGGAAAACTTCCGCCTCCATTGGGGACAAAAGCTTGTCAACACCCTGCGTGCCCTGCACGAGGTGAAGTATGCGCAAGGCGAGGATGAAGAGGAGGAAACCGCAGACTTTGAATATTAAATTATGGTTATCAAAAGAACAATAGATAAAGAAACAGTGAAAGACCTGCCCAAAGCCGCCTTTCCGGGACAGATACATGTCGTACAGACACCGTGGGAAGCGGAGAAGGCAGTCGCCTATCTGAAGTCCTGCCCGTTGCTGGGCATAGACAGCGAAACCCGTCCATCGTTCACAAAAGGACAGATACACAAGGTGGCCCTGCTGCAGATTTCCTCAGAGGAACATTGCTTTCTGTTCCGCCTCAACCTGACGGGACTGACTCTGCCGGTTATCACATTGCTGGAAAACCCAAGTGTAACGAAAGTAGGCCTTTCCTTGCGGGATGACTTCATGATGCTGCACAAACGCGCGCCCTTCGAACAGCATGCCTGCATCGAATTGCAGGAATATGTCCGCGCTTTCGGCATCCAGGACAAAAGCCTGCAGAAGATATACGCCATCCTCTTCGGGGAAAAGATTTCGAAAAGCCAGCGCCTTTCCAACTGGGAAGCCGAAACCTTGACCGAACCGCAGAAACTGTATGCCGCCACCGATGCCTGGGCATGCCTCAACATCTACAACAGGCTGCAAGAACTGAAACGGACAGGAGATTTTGAAATAGAAACTAATAGTAATGTGCTAATGTGATGCACATTACCACATTAATCACATTAGCACATTATATATATGTACAAAGTATACCTTAAACCCAATAAAGAGGAGTCATTAAAGCGTTTTCACCCGTGGGTGTTTTCCGGCGCATCGCACATTTCGACGGAGAACCGAAGAAGGGGAAGTAGTTGAAATCTATACATCCAAAAAGGAATTCATAGCCAAAGGGCATTTTCAGATTGGCAGTATCGCCGTACGCGTACTGACCTTCCGCCAAGACGAAGAAATCAATGCGGACTTCTGGAAACGCAAACTCAGCATAGCATACGACATGCGCCGCAGTATCGGCATAGCCGGAAACCCGACAAACAACACCTATCGCCTGGTGCACGGGAGGGAGACAACCTGCCGGGGCTGGTTATCGACATTTATGCCCGCACCGCAGTGATGCAGGCACATTCTGCCGGCATGCACCTCGACCGCATGGCCATTGCCGATGCCCTTACCGAAGTGATGGGCAGCCAGATTGACAATATCTATTACAAATCGGAGACGACCCTTCCCTTCAAGGCCGACCTCTATCCGGAGAATGGTTTCCTGAAAGGCGGTAGCACAGACAATGTAGCCATGGAGTACGGCCTGAAGTTCCACATCGACTGGCTGAAAGGTCAAAAGACCGGTTTCTTCGTAGACCAACGCGAGAACCGTTCGCTACTGGAACGTTATGCCAAAGGCCGCAGCGTACTGAATATGTTCTGCTATACCGGCGGCTTCTCCGTATATGCCATGCGTGGAGACGCCAAACTGGTGCATTCCGTGGACAGCTCCGCCAAGGCCATCGACTTGACCAACAAGAACATAGAACTGAACTTCCCGGGTGACACCCGCCATGCCGCCTATGCAGAAGATGCCTTCAAATACCTTGACCGCATGGGCGACCAATACGACCTGATAGTTCTTGACCCTCCTGCTTTTGCCAAGCACCGCGATGCCCTGCGCAATGCCCTGCAAGGCTACCGCAAACTGAACGTCAAGGCTTTCGAGAAAATCAAGCCCGGCGGCATCCTCTTCACATTCTCGTGTTCGCAAGCCGTCAGCAAAGAAAACTTCCGCACCGCCGTGTTCACAGCCGCTGCCATGTCCGGCCGCAGCGTACGCATCCTGCACCAACTGACGCAACCTGCCGACCACCCGGTCAGCATCTATCATCCGGAAGGGGAATACCTGAAAGGACTGGTTCTATATGTAGAATAAAGGAAAAAGCAGGCTTTGTTAGCCTGCTTTTCTTAAATAGAGTTAATAAAAAGCAGAAATACGCCAAAACAGCATGTTATATAACATAAACCGTGTATATTTGCACTGTGTTTTTCATGGTATTAGATTTAAGGTTAATAAAGATTGGGTGTCTGGGATAGATACCCTTCTTTTTTATAATACATTCCTTCCCAAAACCCATCCCTCATTAATCTCTTTCGTTGAAGAAAAAGCCGTACAGAACTTGTTTTTCTCCTAGTCTCATTGTACATTTGCATCTATTACATAATTCAAAACATAAAAAGCTAATATTATGAGCATCAAATTCCGACTCACTGCCATGCAATTCCTGCAATTCTTCGTTTGGGGAGCATGGCTGATTTCATTAGGTGGTTACATGGGCGGTACGTTACATTTTGAAGGCGGACAAATCGGAGCAATCTTTGCAACCATGGGTATAGCCTCACTGATAATGCCCGGACTGACCGGTATCATCGCCGACAAATGGATAAACGCCGAACGCCTTTATGGCATACTCCACCTCATCGGTGCCGGTGCTCTGATTTATGCTTCAACTGCCACCACATACAACCACATGTACTGGGCCATGCTGCTCAACATGCTTGTTTACATGCCTACACTATCTCTGGCCAACACCGTATCCTACAATGCATTGGAAAAATATAAGATGGATTTGATAAAAGACTTCCCTCCCATCCGTGTATGGGGAACGGTAGGCTTTATCTGTGCCATGTGGGCTGTGGACCTCACCGGGTTCAAGGCAAGTTCGGCACAGCTCTATGTGGCAGCCATATCGGCAGCATGCTGGGACTTTATGCTTTCACTTTGCCAGCCTGCCCCCCCATGCGCAGCGAAGGAAAAACGATGCTCTCCGCTTTCGGACTGGACGCACTGGTGCTGTTCAAGCGCAAGAAGATGGCTATCTTCTTCTTGTTCTCCATGCTGCTGGGAGCCGCCCTTCAAATAACAAACACATACGGCGACCTTTTCCTGGGTTCGTTTGCTTCCATACCCGAATATGCAGATTCGTTCGGTGTAAAACACTCCGTCATCCTGCTCTCCATCTCGCAAATGAGTGAGACGCTGTTTATCCTTGCCATCCCCTTCTTCCTGAAACATTTCGGAATCAAGCGTGTTATGTTAATAAGTATGTTTGCATGGGTATTCCGTTTCGGGCTCTTTGCCCTCGGAGACCCGGGAAGCGGACTCTGGATGCTCATTCTCTCGATGATTGTCTACGGCATGGCATTTGACTTTTTCAATGTATCGGGCTCGCTGTTTACAGAAATGGAGGCACATCCCAGTATCCGTGCCAGCGCACAAGGCTTGTTCTTCATGATGACGAACGGTGTGGGAGCCATCATCGGAGGTTATGCCAGCGGAGCCGTGGTGGATGCCTTCTCGGTATATGCCGAAGGCGGAGGACTGGTAAGCCGCGACTGGACACCGGTATGGCTTATCTTTGCAGGATATGCTTTAGTCATTGGTCTGCTATTTGGAATGGTGTTCCGCTATAAACATAATCCGGAAAAAATAGAGAAAAACTGATTGAGAGTCAGGTTGATTTAATAGGTATGAATAAGAAAAAGATAGAACTACAAGTACTAAACATTTCCAACAGCCAGGCGCAAGCGGGTGCCTATGCCCTGGTACTGGGTGAAGCGGGTGGCAAACGCCAGCTTCCGATTATTATAGGTGCCACCGAAGCACAAGCTATGGTCATCGAGATGAAAGGTATTGTACCGCCCCGTCCGCTGACCCATAACCTATTTGCTTCCGTTCTTGAGGTGCTGGGTGTAAAACTGATGCGTATTCTTATCTATAAAGTAGACAACGGAGTATTCTACTCCTACCTTTACATGAAAGCCGAAGAGACTATTCTCCGGATTGATGCCCGTACCAGCGATGCCGTCGCCCTGGCATTGCGCATGAATGCTCCTATCTTTGTCTACGAAGAGATTCTCGAAACAGAATGTCTGAAAACCGGCGAAAGCACCACCGACCTATGGGAGGCAGCGAGCCGGACAAAGACGAACTGTTGCAGGAAGACACAATAGGCATATTGAAAACAGCCCTGCAGAAAGCAATCGAAGAAGAGGATTACGAACGAGCCGCACAGATAAGAGACCAAATCAACCAACTCAAAAACAATTTGTAACATGCACGTATTCTATACTCCCGACATACAGACCCACGCAGAACTGCCCGAAGAGGAAGCAGCACATGCCGTACGGGTCTTACGCTGCAAGCAGGCGACGAGGTTATGCTGACAGACGGAAAGGCTGCTTCTATCGCGCCGAAATCAGTACGGCTACCAACAAACGCTGCCTGGTGAATATTCTGGAAACCCTTCCGCAAGCCCCCTTGTGGAAAGGTCATCTGCACATTGCCATGGCACCTACCAAGAACATGGACCGTACAGAGTGGTTTGCCGAGAAAGCGACGGAAATAGGGTTTGATGAACTGACATTCCTGAACTGCCGTTTCTCGGAACGGAAAGTCATCAAGACGGAGCGCATTTCCAAAATACTGGTTTCCGCCATCAAACAGTCGCTCAAAGCACGCCTGCCCCAACTGAATGAGATGACAGACTTCAACAAGTTCATCACACAGCCTTTTCCGGGCCAGAAATTCATTGCTCACTGTTATGAAGGCGAAAAACCGCTTTTGAAGGATATGGTACATCCCGGAGAGGATGCCCTCGTACTAATCGGTCCTGAAGGAGACTTCAGCGAAGAGGAAGTCCGGAAGGCGGCGGAAAACGGGTTTATCCCCATCAGCTGGGAAAATCAAGGCTGCGCACAGAGACGGCGGCACTGGTTGCCTGCCACATCCTCAACTTACAGAATCAATGATACTCACTAAAACAAAAACTATATGAAAAAGAACCTATTCTTCCACTTCTCAGTACTGGCAATGCTCATCGTGCTGATAAGCGCTTGTTCGTCCAAAAAGTCGGAATATACCAATGTGATTCCCTCCGATGCCTCGCAAGTCATCGCTGTCAATTTAAAATCATTGGCAGACAAGGCCGGTACCAAAGATAAAGAGACTAAAGAAGCACTGCAAAAGCTGACAGATGCCTTGAAAAGCGATATGAATGCAGCCACTTTCCAACAAATGGAGGCTGTACTGAAAGACCCTGCCAAATCGGGAGTGGACGTTCATGCGCCCATCTATATCTTCAATGCTCCCTCGTTCCCCTACACAACAATGGTAGCCAAGGTTCAGAACGAGGATGACTTGCTGAAACTACTGGAAGTTACGGAGAAAGAACAGATAAGCAGCCACGTGGCAGAAGCGGACGGTTACAGCTTTGTACAAATCAACAAGCAGGCACTGCTCGCTTTCACTCCTACCACGCTTATGGTGGTGAACTACACCGGCACATCGCAACTGGAAAAGTCAAGGAGGGAATTCCGCCCTACTGAAACAGACGGAAGAAAACAGTATCAACAGCAATACTGCTTTCAAGAAGATGCAAAAGCAGAACGGAGACATTAACATGCTCATTACTCCCTCCAGTCTGCTGAGTGCCTATGCCAATCCGCTGAATTACGGAATATCCAAGAGTATTGATTTGAAAGACTTGAAGATGCTGGGAAGCCTCTCTTTCGAAAAAGGAAAAATTGAGCTGAAGATAGATAACTATACAGAGAATGCAGAACTGAAAGCCCTCTTCGAAAAGCAGGCCAAAAGCACTTGCCCCATCGAAAACACATTCCTGAAATATTTCCCCAAATCTACGCTGGCGCTGTTCAGCATAGGTATCAATGGAGAAGAGTTCTACAATGTGCTGCAAGAGAATGAGCAGTTCCGCAACGATTTCTCCATTACCAAAGCTGCCGAAGTGAAGGACTTGTTCAGTGCTTTCCAAAATGACCTGACCGTAGGACTTATCAATGTAACCATGAACAGCAACCCCTCTTTCCTGGCCTATGCCAGCGTAAAGAATGATGCTCCAATGAAAGCCCTTTATGAGAAAAAGTCCGAACTGGGACTGAAACGCGGCGAAGACATCGTGAAACTGAATGAGAATGAATATGTCTATAAATCACGCGCTATCAACATATTCTTCGGTATACGAGACAAACAGATGTACGCCACCAATGACGAACTGCTGTATAAAAACGTCTGCAAGGCTGTTGACCCGTCTGTTAAAGAAACGAACTTCGCTTCCGGTCTGAAAGGCAAGCGCACAGCCTTTGTCATCAATGCGGAAGCCGTACTCGACCTGCCCGTCGTAAAAATGCTGGCCGAATTTGGCGGACAAGAATATAGTACCTATTACTCACTGCTCGGCAATATCTCATATCTGGAAGCCGTTGGCAACGAGGATAAGGCAACCGTCACCCTGCAACTGAAGAACAAGGATGTAAATGCGTTGAAACAGATTGTGGACTTCATCAAACAGTTTGCGGGAATGTAATTTAAGGATTAGAGATTAAGGATTAATACCACTCATGAATAGGATTCACCTACGGCAAACACTACCTCAAGTGTTTGCGACCGTGATGCCATTACCTCAGACGTATGGCATCGGGACATTACGTTCCACAAAGGGAAACGTTATCTCATAGAAGCCGCTTCGGGCACCGGAAAATCATCGCTCTGCAGCTATATTTACGGCTATCGGCACGATTATCAGGGAATCATCAACTTTGATGAACGCAATATCCGTTCACTCTCCGTCAATGACTGGATAGATATACGCAAACACTCTCTCAGCATTCTTTTTCAGGAGTTGCGTATCTTTCCCGAACTTACCGCCATCGAGAACATACAACTGAAGAACCGGCTTACCAATTCAAAAAAAGGAAAGAAGTCCTTACCCTCTTCGAAGCCATCGGCATTGCCGACAAGGTAAACGAAAAAGCCGGGAAGCTATCTTTCGGCCAGCAACAAAGAGTCGCCTTTATCCGCAGCCTCTGCCAGCCTTTCGACTTCATCTTCCTGGACGAACCCATCAGCCATCTGGATGACGAGAACGGAACAATCATGGGCAGCTGCTGACAGAAGAAGCCAGCCGCCAAGGAGCGGGAATCATAGTGACTTCCATCGGCAAACATCTGGAATTGGATTATGATGAAATTTATCAATTATAAATGTGGCTAATATGAACCGACTTGTTTGGAAACTTCTCCGCCAGCACATCAGTGTCGGACAGTTGGCAGGCTTTTTCCTCGCCAATCTCTTCGGCATGATGATTGTATTGCTGAGCGTACAATTCTATCGTGATGTCCTTCCCGTTTTTACGGAAGGGGACAGTTTCATGAAGAAGGATTATATCATTGCTACCAAGAAAATCAGTACTTTGGGCAGCTTTGCCGGGAAAAGCAATACCTTCTCCAAAGATGAGATAAAAGACCTGAAAGCCCAACCTTTCACCAAAGGGGTAGGCGCGTTCACTCCTTCCTTGTTCAAAGTCTCTGCCGGACTCGGTATGCAGGAAGCCGGTATCCGCTTGTCGACAGAGATGTTTTTCGAGTCTGTACCCGACGAATATGTGGATGTCAGTCTGGACAAATG
>ENA-OQCP01000242-OQCP01000242.1-human-gut-metagenome-genome-assembly--contig:-NODE-242-length-24120-cov-3.262201_pt1 | contig 24120 bp, 32 predicted proteins | sample MGYA00242760_ERZ504583 | MGnify/ENA primary metagenome ERZ504583 (study PRJEB26092, sample SAMD00036308) | human gut metagenome | host: Homo sapiens | study: EMG produced TPA metagenomics assembly of...
GTATGCCTGAGTTAATGCAGAAATCACAAGCAGGAAATAATGATACAATCCCCAAACTATGCGAACATTCAAAAAACACAACGGATTATTTAACGAGCGTTGGTCTTGCCGAAGATGTGTCAATATTCAGTTCTGCTGAAAGCTATGAATCGCAGAGAAACTTTGCCGCAATGATAAAGCTGTTTTCAACTTCCTTTTTAATTCTCTTGACCGTAATATCCTGTGCAAATGTTTTCAATGTCATAACTACGAGCCTCAATATGCGTAAGCGTGAATTTGCGGTATTGCGTTCGGTAGGAATGACGGTAAATAGCTGTTTGCTATGCTCTGCATCGAAAACCTGCGGAATGGTTTGCTTGCGATCTTAATCGGCGGCATTTCTTCTTTGCCGTTATGCTATCTGATATATAAAAGCATTGTAGTCGGAGCGGTAATTGATTTTGTATTTCCGCTTGGAGCATTTGTAATATCTTCATTGGCTATGTTCCTTATTATGTTTCTTACATCGCTATATGGATTATGGAAAATCAAAAATGGAGATATTATTGCGGATGTCAGAAATGATTTTGTGTGATGATGTAAAAATGATTGTATGAAAAGGCGGTGGCGCAATGAAAAATGAGCATTGGATTTTATGCCCTGCTTGCGGCAGTAAAACGCGTGACAAAATCAGAGAGGACACGGTATTAAAGAATTTTCCTCTCTACTGTCCAAAATGCAAGCAGGAAAGTTTGATCGAAGTTGAAAATTTGAATATAGTTGTCATCAAAGAGCCGGACGCATAGACGCAGAGCCGATGACCTGTGGGATACCTCGCAGATCATCGGCTCTGTTTTTTGAAAAGCAGCTTTATGATTGTTCTTTTGGTTGACTTTCCAATGTGGCTTTTACGGTTGCTTTGATAATTTCCATTGAACGCTCATTACAGCCGTAAAGCATACGGACAAGATTTTCTATTTCGGAATCTTTGGACGGCTTTTCGGGATAGAAAATCGAATCCGCTGGTATTGCAAGTTCCCGGATGAGTTTATAGAGGACATCAAACTGGGTTTCTTTCCCTCGTTCTCAATCCGATATAAGCATCGCTCGGTAATATCAACTCTTTCCGCCAGCGTTTCCATTGTAATATCGGCACGCATACGAGCAGTTTTAAGGATTTCTCCAAGCGTTTCAGGTTCTTTATGCACTGTCGGTTCACCTCCACATATAATTGTACCTAATTATGTCATGTTGATAATGGCATGGTAATTCAATTATAAATGAACGGGCAGTTCGTAAATTATTGAACTGAATAGAATAACAGCCCCGACAAATAAAAAAACGAGGTTTTGCCGGGGTGTGTAGTTATGCCTATCCCTCCAATTCAGCGTTTTGGTTTGGAGGTTTTTATGCGCTGGACTGCGCCAACGCTTCGCTGCTGATTATGAGCAGCGAGTATAATTGTATGACTTAGACCGCCTATGCCCCGATGGTACACGGTCAAAAAAAAGTCTAAATTTTGCATCGGGATATTATGGCTCTTACCCTGAACCCACAGACCATATTTTATATGACATAAACTATAATGCACTTGTGTTACGGCGATTTTTGCCGTTATGCAGGTGCGTTTTTGTATATAGCAAAACCCCGTTACCACGTTGCCGTTCACCGCCTCCGTCAATCTGAATTTCTCAAATTTCAGATTGATCGGAGGAAACGACTATGGACGAGAAGCGTCCAAAACGCAGAAAAGACAAAGACAACCCTATACACTTTCCAAACGGCAGGACAAGCATTATCTTTCCTTTCGGGACGGACAAGGTGTACTGCGGGAATTGCTGATAAATAAAGAACTGTTTGAGCTTCTGAATTGCTTTGAACTGGACGATCTTTCATTTCTTAATGAAGTGGATCGGCATTACGAGCATTCAGAGCTTACCGAAGCTACTCTATATGACCGGGCGTTTGTTCTCCCGGAATCGGTTGAGGATGCGGTTCTTCGCAATATGCGGTATGAGGCGTTGCACAACGCTATAAACAAACTGCCCGAAACACAACGGCGCAGGCTCATACTGTATTATTTCAATGGACTTACATACTCCCAAATTGCAGAAATGGAGGGATGCAAATATCAGACGGTGCAGGATTCGATTTATGCCGCTCTGAATAATTTGAAAAAAATTTTGAAATAGTCCCTGTGTTTTAGGCTTTAAGTGAGGAAACAGGTGGAGAGGTACGAAAACTCTCTGCCTGTTTTCCGTTTTGTGCGGTGAATGGGTTTGCTCTTTTACAACTGAATACCCATTCATCAAACACATTCCTATTGCTATTGTGATGAGCATAAGCCACATTAGCGGCTGCGCCACGATTTGCGGAAAACAGAAGCAACGAGATTACACCTATTTTGATTATACGGTCTTTGGCTTTCTGATTTCCGGCAAGGAGCGATAAACAGCCGGCTATAAGTATCGGGAGGCTCCCGGTATGGCGATGATAGCAATAGGGCTAATGATACTCCTGTTCAGTCACAGTCCGAGCGAGCAGCATTTTTTGTGTGTGAGCCGTCGCAGGCAATGAGAGCAGCCGATAGAGAACCTACCGGGGGTGAGATTCCCGTGGAGCTGGTGAGCCGCCAGCCGTTTGATGACTTCCCATAACGATCCGGGGTGTCGAGGACAAATAGGATCGTTTTTGAAATATGAAATCATACGGCGGGACGGGTCTGCTGAAACGGAGAATGTTTGTATCTTCCTGACCTTAATTCTGTGCCGCTGTTTGATTTCCTACATAGCGAATATTCGCCTTAAATTCAAAGGAGGTCAAACATTATGAATCAAACATATCTACGAGGTGATATGTATTACGCTGACTTGGGACAAGGGATCGGCTCGGAACAAGAGGGTTATCGTCCCGTTGTCATTATCCAAAACAATGTCGGAAACAAGCACAGTCCCACCGTTATCATTGCTTCTGTCACAAGCAAAACGGACGCAAAGCCGAAGTTGCCTACCATTACTACATCAACGCAGAGGACGGTTTAGAACTGCCCTCTATTGTTTTGCTTGAACAACTGCGAACCGTTGATAAACGCCGTTTGGGTGACTTTATCGGTCATCTGTCCGATAAGCATATCCGCGGTATCAATCATGCTCTTGCCGTCAGTATCGGTCTGATTGAGAGCATACCGAAAAAGTTAATTCTTTGTCTTTGCAGCGCTTGTGCCGACAATTTCTACGGTTCGGGCGCTTATTCTTTACGCCGGATCGACCCGCAGCAAACCGAAAAAGACACCTGTACCTACTGTAATCAGCGTACAGGGTACGACTACGAGATTATCCCGAAAAACAGATAGGAGGCTGCCTATGGAATCACAAACAGCCTACAAACTGCTATTTGCCGATTATCCCGATGTAGTCAATGTTGAGCAGATGCGTGAAATGCTCGGCGGTATTTGCGACAAAACCGCTTACAGGCTTTTGCGGTCTGGGGAAATTAGAAGTTTCATTGTCGGCCGCCGCTATCGAATCCCGAAGCTCAACATTCTGGAATACTTGGAACTGATAGATAAATCTAATGCGTAAAACCTTGTTTGCACATTTGGCCTGTGGGATTCTTTCTGCTACAATATAAATGTCAATGGCAGATGAATCTACGCTGTACCATTCAAAGGAGGTTTTATTATGGTAGCAGGACATCTGCGAGAGAAAAACGGGTACTATCATATCGTACTCAACTATGTGGATGAATACGGTAAACGGCACACGCCGTCAAAATCCACGGGGCTCCCTGTAAAGGGCAACAAAAAGCGTGCCGAAAAAATGCTCATAGAAGCCCGTTCAGCCAAAGAAGCAGAGTTGGAGGCAAGAGCATTAGAACGCAGTACAGGCAAGGTTTCCACCGATTCCATACTCTTTACAACATTTCTGCTCGACTGGCTGGAAATGATAAAAAAGAATGTGGAGGAAACGACCTACGGGGCGTATTCTATGGGAATTAAGAGCAAAATTATCCCATACTTTGAGGAACACCACCCCGGCCTGCTCTTACGGGAGATAAAGCCAAAGCACATTCAGGACTATTACACCTATGAACTGACGGTGCGGGGCGTTTCCGCAAACACGGTGATACACCGCCACGCAAATATCCGAAAGGCGTTGCAGCACGCTTTCAAACTTGGTTTGATTGACACGAACCCGGCGGATCGCATTGAACGGCCGAAAAAGGAAAAGTTTGTCGGCAGCGCCTATGAGGAAGATGAGCTAAACCGTCTTTTTGAGGTGGTAAAGGGCGACCCCATAGAGCTTGGCGTTATCCTCGGCGCATTTTACGGACTGCGCCGCAGCGAGGCTGTAGGCTTGAAATGGGATGCGATTGATTTCAAGAAGAAAACAATCACCATACGGCACACAGTAACGCAGGCGACCATTGACGGCAAAAGCAAGATTATCCAAAAGGATCGGACAAAGACCAAAGCAAGCTATCGCAGCCTGCCCCTTGTGCCACCGTTTGAGGAAGTACTGTACCGCCTGAAAGCGGAGCAGGAGCTAAACCGAAAGCTGTGCGGCAGGTCTATTGCCGGCAATACACCGATTATATCTATGTCAACGAGATCGGAGAGCTTGTAAAACCCGGCTATATCACCCAGCATTTCCCGCTGGTGCTTGAAAAGAACGGTATGCGGAAGATTCGTTTCCACGATTTGCGGCATAGCTGCGCAAGCCTTTTGTATGCAAACGGTGTCAGCTTGAAAGAAATTCAGGAGTGGTTAGGACACAGCGACATTTCGACCACTTCAAACATTTATACGCACTTGAATTTCGCCTCAAAGGTTGCGTCTGCCAATGCGATTTTGGTGTATATCCCTCCAAATAATCGCAATGTCCCTCCAATGTCCCTCCTGAAAATGAGCTGCAAAACGGCGAATTTTCTGTTGTTGGAGGGGCGTTACATAACCGGAGCAGAGCATAAAGAAAAGCCCGCAAACCCCGATAAATCAAGGGTTTACGAGCTGTTAAGGTCTGGTGCCGGTGGTGGGACTCGAACCCACACACCCTTGCGGATAACAGATTTTGAGTCTGTCTCGTCTGCCAATTCCGACACACCGGCATTTATATTTTTAAGTCGTCTCCCGATGTCCTGTCCGAGAAATCGGAGGGACATCGTGGAGGGACATTAAAAGCAAGTTACATATTCAGTTTTCAAAAAACCTTGTAAAATCAAGGGTTTACGGAACGGTGGTATGAAACGGCGAAGTAGATTTTGAGTCCGGCACGTCTGCCAATTCCATCACACCGGCGGGTATTCACAATGGATGTATTATACACGATTCCGAGCGGAAAATCAAGAGAAAATTCCGTATCGGCCGATAGATTACGCACTCATATCTGCATATTGTCCTGTTTTTGCGACACTCGCCGGGAACAGCACTTTTTTGTTGAAATAAACGGCGGCGTATAATATAATGAAAATGTAAGCCGTTAAAAAGGGGAGTTACCCCCATAAAGTAATAAACATTGAAAAGGAGTTTTTGTTTATGGGACTTATTAAAGCCGGTGTAGGCGCAGTCGGCGGCGTTCTTGCCGATCAGTGGAAGGAATTTTTCTATTGTGAGGCAATGCCGAAGGAGCTTCTTGTTACCAAAGGACAGAAGCGCGTAAGCGGCAGATCGTCAAACACAAAGGGCAGCGACAACATCATCACAAACGGCTCGGGTATAGCCGTTGCGGACGGACAGTGCATGATGATAGTCGAGCAGGGCAAGGTAGTCGAGTTCTGCGCGGAGCCCGGCGAGTTTACATATGACGCCTCCACGGAGCCCTCGATATTCTCGGGCTCTCTCGGTGACAGCATTAAAAAGACATTCCAGACCATCGGTAAGCGTTTCACCTACGGCGGAGATACCGGAAAGGATCAGCGTGTCTATTATTTCAACACCAAGGAATTGATGGACAACAAGTTCGGCACTCCGAACCCGATTCCGTTCCGTGTCGTCGATTCGAAGATAGGCCTTGATATCGATGTCGCAGTCCGCTGCTCGGGCGTATATTCCTATAAGATAGACGACCCCATGCTCTTCTATACCAATGTCTGCGGCAATGTCGAGCAGGATTATACCCGCGAAGAGATAGACAATCAGCTCAAGACAGAGTTCATCAGCGCGCTTCAGCCCGCTTTTGCTCAGCTCTCCGACCTTGAGCTTCGTCCCAATCAGATAGTAGCTCACAACACCGAGCTTGAAACCGCTATGAACGCCGCCCTCTCCGCAAAGTGGAGCGAGCTGCGCGGACTCAAGGTCGTCACAATAGCCCTCGGCTCGGTCACTCTCCCCGAAGAGGATGCGGAGCTCATCAAGCAGGCTCAGCGTGCAGCTATCATGCGCGATCCCACCATGGCGGCGGCAACCCTTGTCGGCGCTCAGGCGGACGCCATGAAGACCGCGGCCGGCAACCAGGCAGGCGCAATGACCGGCTTTATGGGCATGGGCATGGCTATGAACGCTGGCAACGGAATGAACGCTCAGAACCTGTTCGCCATGGGTCAACAGCAGCAGGCTCAGCAGGCGGCAGCGCAGCAGGCATCTGCTCAGCAGGCGGCTAAACCCGCGGCAGACGGCTGGAAATGCTCCTGCGGCGCCGTCAACACCGGCAAGTTCTGCTCCGAGTGCGGCGCACCCAAGCCCACGGATACCGAGGGCTGGGTTTGCTCCTGCGGCACTGTCAACAAGGCAAATTCTGCTCGAACTGCGGCGCAAAGAAGCCCGCGGGCGCTCCGCTCTATCGCTGCGACAAGTGCGGCTGGGAGCCCGAGGATCCGGCGCACCCGCCGAAGTTCTGCCTGAGTGCGGCGATATCTTTGACGATAACGACATTAAATAATACAGACACCTCGCCAGATTCATATAGGAGATGATACAGTGGCTGTTTTGCAGGAATACAAGTGCCCCGCATGCGGCGGCGCGCTTGAGTTCGACAGCAAATTGCAAAAAGTTAAGTGCCCCTATTGCGATTCCGAGTTTACCATGGAGGAGCTCAAAAGCATCGACGCCGGGCTTGACAAAGAGTCACTTCCGACGATGAACAGCAGACTCAAGTTGGGAACGAGTGGACAGAGAACGAGGAGAGCGGGCTGCGCTCCTATGTCTGCCAATCCTGCGGCGGCGAGATAGTCGGCGATGCGACGACCGCCGCTACTGCCTGCCCGTTCTGCGGCAATCCCGTGGTTATGATGGAGCAGTTCTCGGGTATGCTCAAGCCCGATCTTGTTATTCCCTTCAAACTCGACAAGAATGACGCAAAGGCGGCGTTTAAAAAGCATATCAGCGGCAAACGCCTGCTCCCTAAGACATTTAAAGACGAGAATCATATCGACGAGATAAAGGGCATATATGTCCCGTTTTGGCTCTTCGATGCCCATGCCGACGCATCGGTCACATATGACGCCGAGACGGTCAGAACATGGAGCGACAGTGACTATAACTATACTGAGACAAAATATTATAAAGCCTACAGAAGCGGCTATACCGACTTTGCGGCTATCCCGGTTGACGGCTCGCAGAAGATGGCGGACGATCTCATGGAGTCTATCGAGCCGTATGATCTTTCCGAAGCGGTGGATTTCCAGACGGCATATCTCGCCGGATATTTCGCCGATAAATACGATGTGACCGCCGAGCAGAGCATCGGCAGAGTCAACGAGCGCGTCAAGAGCAGCATCGAAGAGCTGTTCAGGGACACCGTCACAGGCTATGATACCGTAAGTCAGGGCGATAGCTCCGTCAGCCTCAGCCACAGCTCCGCAAAATATGCGCTCTACCCCGTGTGGCTGCTTAACACCACCTATCAGGGTAAGCAGTACACTTTCGCGATGAACGGGCAGACGGGCAAATTTGTCGGCGATCTTCCGCTCGACAAAGCCGCATACAGAAGACTCGTCGCCATTATCACGGCGGCGGGCAGTGTGGGCATCTATGGCATCGCGTGGCTCGTCCATTTGCTGGGTATCTTATAAGGAGGGGAGCGGCTTATGAAAAAGAGAATAACGGCGATTGTCTTTGCCTGTGTACTCGTGTTTGTTTCCGCTCTTCCGGCTTTTGCCGTGCCTGCGCCGCCCTATTCGGGGACGGTCGCTGACGAAAGAGCCTATCCTCTGCTCGTCGACGATGCGGATATCCTCAGCGATTATGATGAACAGCGGCTTCTCACGAAGCTCGAGAGCATAAGCACAAAGTGGATATGATGTCGCGATAGTCACGATAGAAAATCTCGACAACAGGGATATCGAAGCTTATACCGATGATTTTTATGACTATTACGGCTACGGCCGCGGAGATAATCATGACGGCATCATGTTCCTCATAAGCATGGGCGACCGCAAATGGCATATAACCACAACGGGAAGCGCCATAAACATATTCACCGACGCGGGTCAGAACTATATTATGAGCACCGTTCAGCCGAAGCTCTCCGACGGAACATATTATGACGCATTTGACAGTTTCATTTCCCTCTGTGACGACTGCATCGATCAGGCGGAAAACGGCGAGCCGTACGATGTGAACAAAATGCCCGACGGCTACGATGCCGACGGAACATCGCAGGACTCTCAGTCGAAAGAAATGCTTCCGCTCTTCTGGATTCCGCTCTCGATTGTTATCGCGCTTGTCGTTGCGCTCTTGGTCGGCATGCACTATAAAAATGAGCTCAAAACAGTCCGCTTCAAGGCGGAGGCGAACAGCTATGTCGTCCCCGGCAGCATGAATATAACCGTGAGCAACGATCATTTTATCCGCTCCCATGTCACGCGCACGGCTATCCCGAAGTCGAACGACAATGATTTCGGAAGCTCCGGCGGCGGTTCGAGCACGCATAGTTCATCCTCAGGCAGCAGCCACGGCGGCAGCAGCGGCTCGTTCTGATTAAAACAAAAGCTATCCCGGCGGGTATTTCCTGTCGGGATATGTCATTTTTTACGCGCTGTGATAACAGATACATATTCTCCCGGAACCTTGCCGTTTCGGGAGATTTTTATTTTTCTCGCCGACTTTCGTCAAATATACCGCCGTTTCTTGACAAGCGTTTACTTGAAGTATAAAATTAAAATTAAGCAAGGCTAACTTTTCCGGGAGGATAATATGACGCTAAATGAACTGAAAGTAGGAGAGAGTGCCGTCATAACCGCCGTCGGCGGCGAGGGCGCTCTCAGATGCAGATTGCTCGATATGGGACTCATCCCGCGAACCCGTGTTACGCTTCAAAAGGTCGCGCCGATGGGCGATCCGATAGAGATAATGGTGCGCGGCTATGAGCTGACGCTTCGCGTTGACGATGCGAAAAAGATAGAAGTCAGAACCGAGGAGGACGCAAAATGATATTTGCTCTCGTAGGTAATCAAAACTGCGGAAAGACAACTCTCTTTAACGCACTGACAGGCTCTAATCAGCACGTCGGAAACTTTCCGGGCGTCACAGTCGATCAGAAGATGGGCGCGATAAAAGGCGCAAAGGACAGCTCCGTTGTCGACCTGCCCGGAATATACTCCCTGCGCCCTTATACGCAGGAGGAAATAGTTTCGCGCGACTTTATAATCAACCAAAAGCCCGACGGTATCATAAATATAGTCGATGCCACGAATATAGAGAGAAATCTCTATCTGACTCTGCAATTACTTGAGCTGCGCGTACCTATGGTGCTCGCGCTCAATATGATGGACGAGGTGCGCTCGAACGGCGGCACAATAGATGTCAAGAAAATGAGCGACGCGCTCGGTATTCCCGTCGTGCCGATAAGCGCGGCAAAGGGCGAGGGCGTGTCCGAGCTTGTTGACCAGGCTCTGCAGGTCGCAAAGAGCAAAACTCTGCCGAAGGTCTGGGACTTCTGCTCCGACGGTTCGCCCGTCCACCGCTGCATCCACGCTATAGTGCATCTTATCGAAGACCACTCCTCGCGCCTTGACCTGCCGTGCCGCTTCTGCGCGACAAAGCTCATTGAGGGCGGCGACGATATGGCGGACAAGCTCGAACTGGACAGCAACGAGCGCGATCTGCTCGACCACTGCATAGTCGAGATGGAGAACGATACCGGGCTTGACAGAAACGCCGCGCTCGCCGAAATGCGCTATGAATTCATAGAAAAAGTAGTCGAGAGCTCGGTCGTCAAATGCCACGAGAGCAAGGAGCACCGCCGCAGCATGAAGCTCGACCGCGTTCTGACCGGCAAATACACCGCCATTCCCGTGTTCATAGGTGTTATGTGTCTCGTGTTTTGGCTGACCTTCAATGTTATAGGCTCCGCCCTCTCCGACTGGCTGAGCATCGGAATAGATAAACTCACCGGACTCGTCGATTCGGGGCTGACTGCCTATGGAATCAACCCCGTTATACATAGCCTTATCATCGACGGAATCTTCGCGGGCGTTGGCAGCTTCTCTCGTTTCTGCCGATAATAGTGACATTGTTCTTCTTCCTGTCTATTCTCGAAGATACGGGATATATGGCGCGAATCGCCTTTGTTATGGACAGACCGCTGAGAAAAATCGGTCTGTCGGGGCGCAGCTTCGTCCCCATGCTTATCGGCTTCGGATGCTCCGTCCCTGCGATAATGGCGACCCGCACCGTCTCGTCCGACCGCGACCGCAAGATGACAATAATGCTGACCCCGTATATGAGCTGTTCGGCAAAAATACCGATATATTCGGTCTTCGCGGCGGCGTTTTTCCCGGGACACGGCGCGCTCGTCATGATATGCCTGTATTTCTCGGGCATCGTGCTCAGCGTCCTGCTCGCGCTGATACTCAAGAATACGGCTTTCCGCGGCAATCCCGTGCCGTTTGTTATGGAGTTGCCGAACTACCGCATCCCGTCGCCCAAGAGCGTCGCACTTCTGCTGTGGGAAAAGGCGAAAGATTTCCTCCAGCGCGCGTTTACAGTCATATTTGTCGCAACGATTATCATATGGTTCCTTCAGAGCTTCGACACGCGCATCAACCCGTTGAGGACAGCGCGAACAGTATGCTCGCCGCTATAGGCAGATTTATCGCGCCGATATTCAAGCCCCTCGGCTTTGCAGATTGGCGCGTCGCAACTGCGCTTATCTCCGGTTTCACCGCCAAAGAAGCGGTCGTCTCCACAATGTCCGTCCTGCTCAACACGAGCGTATCGACCTCGGCGGCGCGCTCTCCGCTATGTTCACCCCGCTGACCGCCGCGAGCTTCCTCGCGTTCACTCTGCTCTATACGCCCTGCGTCGCCGCAGTTGCAACTATAAAACGCGAGATGAACTCGACCCTTGCAACGATAGGCATAGTTATCCTGCAGTGCGTTGTCGCGTGGCTCGTCGCGTTCGGCGTTTATCAGATAGGGAGCCTGATAGCATGAAACCCGTTGATTTTGTTATAATAGCCGTTATCGCCCTGCTCGTTGTGCTCGCGATAGTTTCGATCCGCAGGCAGAAAAAGCGCGGCGGATGCTGCGGCTGCTCAGGCTGCAGCGGCTGCTGCTCGCAGTGCGAAAAAGTAAAGATAAATAACACACGGAGCCGGCATCGCAATGATACCGGCTCTGTATTTTTCTTACTTTCTCCTTGCGAGTACTCCCGACAGAACACATTCGGCGGCGAGCGTGACTGTTATCAGGCAGCCCGTGACGGAGAAATTATTTATATTATATAACAGCTGCATGGCGAAATAGCGGCCGCCGCCAGAGAGATGCCGAAAACCCGAAGCAGAGCCTTGCGGCTGTCCTTTGCCGCCGCCAGGATTGCGGCCATCAGCAAAACGCAGGTGAGAAGCGCCGTTATCCCGGGCGGAAAGTTTGCGTAGCCCCAAGGGGTCGGGCTGAAATATGAGTAAGTCGTTCGTATTGTCCTGTCAGGGAAATCCTTGAAAATCAGAACCGCACCATACGGCAGCGACTCCAAAAACAGAGCGACGACAGGCAGCAGCACGGTTAAAACTTTTCCGAGTTTTTTCATCGAAGCCCCTCCTTTTATTTCGTTAATCTCTTCACATTGCGCACGCAAAGCACAGCAGTATAAATGCCTATGAGCAGGAATACTGCCGCCAGCACGGTGCAAAACAGGCGCAGATCTATTTTATAATTGTCGTATTCCGCGCAGCTCATGACGAACGCAGCAAACGTTATGATCGAGAGCCTGAACGGCAGCGGACGGTGTCCTTTGTCGAACGCGATGAACAGGAGCGCGAGATATGACCCCACGCAGACGATAGCGAAGACGAGCAAAACTACAACAGTCGCTTCGCTGAAATAGAAAAAGTCATCGAACACACCGCTTAATACCGACTCCGACGAAATCGGCAGATGCAGATGGACGAGCCCGTAGGACGCGCAGTATATGAACGCGTACAAACTGCAAAGAATATATCCTATGGCGGCGGATACGGTATAAAATTTCTTCAATTTATTGTCGTTGATATCCATAAGAAAACCTCGCTTTCAAGAGCCTGAAGTGAGCTTTAGATATAACTGCCGTTGTGCTCCTCTCTGCACTTTCAGTGTAGCATACAAAGCTATATATGACAACAAAATTCTCAAAGAAAAGCAAAATTAACAGCTTATTCACATAAAAGAAAAAGAGCCGGGCTTTTCGGGCATCGGCTCTTAAATGTTAAAAATAAAAATCAGCTTTCAAAATCCACGCTCTCACGCTCGAGGCGAACCGCCTTGACGAAAGCGCGTACCTTGAGGTGCTCCGGGTGGCTGTCATATGCGTGCAGCGCGTCCCAACTCTCGAACTTTGAGAAGAGCGCCGCGTCATATTTGCCGCCGTTTTCGTTTATCCCGACTTTCGCTTCAATAAGTCCCGGGACAACGCCGACGAGCGCTTCAAGCATCTCTTTGATGTGCTCCGCGTTCTCTCGCTTGCTGTGTCCCTCCGCTTCATCTTTGAGCGCCCAGAATACTATATGAGTCACCATTTTTATTTCCTCCTGTTTTTGAGAATCTGATAGATTTTGCCCGCGCCGAGCATCACTGCCGCCGTCGCCGCTCCGGCGAGAAGCGCGCGCGATGCAATTGTAGCGTTGACGCTCTGACGGTCGGTTATGCGGCTTTCAATCGGTCCCAGGCAGGTGCATTTGAGCCCGAAATCCTTGAACGAATGGACGCTTGTCTCGAAACTTCCGTCCTCGTGAACGGTTATCAGCCTGACGGACGGTCTGCCGCCGTCTGTGTATGCGCGGAATCCCGAGGTCTTGCACTGCGCGAGAAGTATTCCGTCAACCTCGCCCGCGAGATTGTTCATGTGGTCGTGGCCGAAGAACGCGCCCTTTATGTCGCCCATCTTCTTCCAGCTCTCAAACTGTCCGCTGTTGACATCCGCCGGGCACGGACCCTCTGCGAGATATCCGTTGTCCTCGTCCTTGAGAACATACCAGTTCTTGCTGAGATGCCCGTAGCCGCGCACGGCTTTCCACATCTCCCAGGGCTTCGCCTTTCTGAGAAGCTCATATTCTTCAACGACCGGGATGTGCTCAAACAGCAGAGCGGGCAGGGGAGCACCCTTGTTTTCTTTTCGCAGCTTCGCCGCGTTTCGCTCGTACCAGTCTATCTGATCCTTGTGAACGACATCGTAATATGAAATTTCTTTGTCGTAGAAAATATTGTTCGAGTCCATGAACCAGAGATTGAACTCCGGCTTGCCGCTCTTGCCTAAAATGGGTATGTAATAGTTTGAATATCCCGTGATATCCTCGTCGCATCGGCGGGTCACGCAGTATTCGGTGTTCACGAAAATCTCCGTCTGCTCCTCTTCGAGCCCAGAGTCGTGGTCGTGGTTGCCCATTATCGTTGCGAACGGAATCTTGCGCTCAACAACGGGTGCAATGAGACGCTCGAACTGCCTTTTGAACGACTCCATGCCGATGTCGTCGCGCGACGCCGCGCATATGTCGCCCATATAAACCGCAAGATCGGGCTTGAGCGCGTCGAACGCGGTCTCGTGGAATTTCAGCGTGTCCGCGCGCTTCGCCTTGCCTTTTTCCGAGCTGACATCGTCGTTCTCGTGCGGGTCGCCGAAGAGCAGGATTTTGAACTCTCCGTCCTCGTTGAATCTGAATTGCTTGTCGTACATCTCAGTGCTCCTTATCTGAAAACGGCTTCTCTTATCGCCTCGCTCACCGTGGGGTGGGGGAATGCCGTATTTTTAATTTCTTCAACAGTCATTTTGTTCGCGAGCATCGCCGCCGCGCCGTATATCAGCTCCGACGCATTGCCGCCCGCAATGTGAACTCCGAGCAGCCTGCCGCTTGTATTTTCTGATATTATCTTGCAGAATCCGTCCTGCCCGCCCTCGGCGAAAAATCTTCCGCTCGAGCGCAGCGGCGCTTCGCCGCAAATGGCGTCAATGCCTTTTGTGAGCGCACTTTCGAGCGTCTCGCCGATCGATGCCGCCTCGGAAAAAGTGAACACGACCTGCGGAATTGCAAGATAGTCTATCCTGTCAGCCTGCCGAGAATATTGTTTATCGCCGCTGCCGATTCGCGGTATGCTGCGTGAGCTGACATGGCTTTTTGGTTCGCGTCTCCGGCGGCATAAACGCCGGGGACAGCAGTTTGCATGTGACTGTCTGTATTGAAATTTTCAAGCCCGATGTTTTCGATTCCGAGCCCGTCATAACACGCCGTTCTGCCGGATGCGTTTATTATAATATCCGCTTCGGCCGTCTTTTCTTTTCCGCGCGCGTCGGTGTATTTGATACTTCTACCGTCCGCCGAAACGGCCCTGCACGAAGTGAGAATATTTATCCCGCTCTTTTTGAGACTGCGCCGCAAAAATGCGCTTATGCCTTTGTCCATAGTCGGGGCGATTCTCTCCGCCTGCTCGATTACAGACACTCTGCATCCGAGCGCGTTCAGATATTCCGCCGCTTCAAGCCCCGATGCCCCGCCGCCTATAATCGCGGCGCTTCTCGGTATTGCGTCAAGATTATATACATCGCTCACATCTGTGATATCCGCGCCGGGAATTTCAAGCTCCCTTGGTCGTGAACCCGTGCAGATGAGCAGATTTTTTGAATATATATCATCTTCACCTGCGGCGGTTATGAACAGCCCGGCTGCCTTGCCTTTTATATGAGCTTCTGCATTTATGACTTTCGCTCCCGCGTATTCGAGCGAATCGGCGATGCCGCATTTCAGCTGACATATAACATCATTTTTGTGCGCGAGCGCAGCGTCGAGATTGAAATCCGCTTCTTTGCAGGTAACTCCGAATTTTTCGGAATCGAGTGTTTGCCTGAAAATCTTCGCGCTGTGGAGCATGGCTTTCGACGGTATGCAGCCTCGGTTCAGGCACACTCCGCCGAACTCGTTTTTTTCTATGAGCGCCGTTTTCAGTCCGCTCTTTGCGGCTGTTATCGCCGCGCTGTATCCGGCGGGTCCGCCACCGATAACGGCAAGGTCAAAGATATCCATAGGCGCTCCTTTCGCTTTTTTTCAATTATATCCGAAATTTGCCCTGTGGTCAATCGAACGCTCTGTTTTTTGTTGACTTTGAAGGCTGTAAGCATTAAAATTATCGTTGTATAAAATCTTTTGCTGTGAGGTATTCGATGAAAACACCGGCTTATCACAAATCTCTTGAAACGCTCCATGTAAACTGCCTTGAGCCGCGCGCTTATTTCATTCCCTTTGCGGATGAAAAGACCGCCGCTTCGCGCGAGCGCAGTGAGTCCGATTATTTTGTTCCGCTCTGCGGCGAGTGGGATTTCCGCTTCTTCAAAAGCTTTGAAGATGTCCTGCGCGAGCCGCCCGAATATGTCGGCGAGAGCGGATTTGATAAAATATCCGTACCGCGCAGCTGGCAGACCTATACCGACCGCGGCTACGATGTCCCGCTTTACAGCAACCTCGAATATCCTTTCCCGACCGACCCGCCGTTTGTCCCGGATGATAACCTGCGGGCTCTATGTCAGAAAATTTACGCTCGATGAAAAGCTCTCTTTACGCGATTTATTTTTGAACTTCGAGGGCGTGGATTCCTGCTTCTATGTCTGGCTCAACGGAAAGTTCGTCGGCTTCAGCGAGGTCTCGCACTGCACGAGCGAATTTGATGTTACGGACTTTGCAGTCAGCGGCGAGAACACCCTCTGCGTGCTGGTTGTCAAGTGGTGCCCCGGCACTTATCTTGAGGATCAGGATTGCTTCAGATTCTCGGGAATTTTCCGCGAGGTCTATCTGCTCGCGCGCGGAAAAGAGAGACTTGATGATATCTTTGTCAAAAGCTATGTCTCCGATGATTTTAATTCAGCCGAACTTCGCGTTGAAGCGAAACTCAGCATACCTTGCGAGGTAAAATATAAGCTCGTCGCGCCGGACGGAGTTACTGTGTCCGAAGGCGTCGGCGGCGAAAAATTCAGCATAAGCGTCGATTCTCCCGTTCTCTGGAACGATGAACAGCCAGAGCTTTATGAACTCTGGCTGACCGTCGGCGACGAAGTCGTTCTGCTCGATACTGCGGTGCGCCGCTTTGAGATAAAGGACGGAATCTGCCTTCTGAACGGAAAAGCGGTCAAGGCTCGCGGCATCAACCGCCACGACTCAAACCCCGTCACGGTCACGCTGTCACGCTCGACGATATGATTGAGGATATTATGCTCATAAAGCGTGCCAACTGCAATATGATCCGCACGTCGCATTATCCCAACGATCCGCGCTTCCTCGCGCTGTGCGATAAATACGGCATAATGCTGACCGACGAAGCCGATATCGAGACCCACGGCATGGGCTACGACTGGGAGGGCGAATGGGACTGGACGCGCTGGTCGCATCTCTCGTCCGCTCCCGAGTGGCGCGAGGCTTATGTCGACAGGGCGAAGAGACTCTTCGAGCGCGACAAGAACCACGGCTGTGTCGTACTCTGGTCGCTCGGCAACGAGTCGGGAGCGGGTGTCAACCACCGAGCGATGGCGCAGTATATCCGCTCGCGCGACGACCGCGCTCTTGTTCACTATGAGACTCCCACCTCGAGTTCAAGGCTGTCCCCGAGGGCGAAAATTTTGCCGATATCTCGGATGTCGAGAGCCGTATGTACGCCGGCACGGAATATATAGAGAACTATCTCAATAATAAAGAATATACAAAGCCTTTTTATATGTGCGAATATGTCTGCTCGATGAGCACGGGTGATGTCTATCCGTTCTGGGATCTTGTCGAGAAGTATGACAACAATTTCGGCGGCTGTATCTGGGAGTGGTGCGACCATGCGGTCAATGTCCCGGACGAAAACGGTAAGGCACGTTATTTCTACGGCGCGATTTCGGCGATTTCCCGAACAGCTCAATATGCTGCATCGACGGGCTCGTCTATCCTGACCGCTCTCCGCGCCCCGGCTATTTCGATATGAAGCGCGTCTATCAGCAGTATTCGGCTGAATATAATGGCGATGGCAGCGTGACCGTCACGAGCCGCAGATGTTTTGCTTCTCTTGACGATACGGCGATTCACTGGACTCTTTCAGAGAGTGGCAAGACTGTTTCAGAGGCACTACCGCCGCGCTTTCAACACCCGCGCAGGGGAGTACGACTGTAAAGCTTTTTGACCCCGCAGATTTTGACTCGCTCCCGTCCTGCCTGCTGACTCTGAGCTTTGTCTCGACGAAAGATACCCCTTGGGCGGAAAAGGGCTTTGAAACGGGCTTCGAGCAGTTTGTACTCAAGGACTATATGCCCTATGTGCCAAAAGACGGCAGAGTCGAGCTCAGCGAAAATGACCGCTTCGCGGTTATCAAGGCGGGGAATATCGCCTATACTTTTGATAAGCCCTACGGACGCATATCTTCTATAACCTGCGGCGGTAAAGAGCTGCTGAGCGCACCCGTTGAGCCGCAGATTTGGCGCGCGCCTGCTATAACAGAGGTTCGTCGGAGATGTGGAGACTCAAGAATTTCAGATATGCCGCTCAGAAAACATATTCCTGCCTCGTCTCCGAGACGGACGGCGGCGTGTGCATCAAGACGAAGATAGCAATCGGCGGCCCGTCCTGCCCGCCGGTTATCCACGCCGATGTCGATTACAAATTCACGCCTGACGGCTGCGTGACGCTCTGCTTTGACGGCGACGTTATCGAGAAATGCCCGATACTGCCGAAAGTCGGCTACAGGCTCTTCATGCCTTCGGAAAATGAAAGCGTCAGCTATTTCGGCTTCGGTCCGAGAGAAGCTTATGTCGACAGATACAAGTCTCAGCGTCTCGGACTCTGGAACACAACGGCGACGGATAATTTTGAGCATTATATTCGCCCGCAGGAGAACGGCGCGCATTACGGCACCCGTTTTGCCGAGGTTGCGTCCGATGCGGCGGGACTCAGATTCGAGCCGTTCGGCATGGAGCATTTCAGCTTCAATGCCCAGCATTTCACGGCGCAGATGCTCGAAGATACGAAGCATGATTTTGAGCTTAAGCCCTCAAAGATACCGTTGTCAGCCTCGATTGGCGCATGACGGGAATCAGCGAGGCGGAGTATCACAACGACCCTGAGCGTGCACTTCGCCGTATCGACGAAAAGAAACTCAATTTCGGCTTTGTTATAAGACCGTTTGAAAAATAAGACTTCACGGGAGAGATACAATGTTTCTGAAAGAACTGCTTGAGGGCACGACCGTTGCGGGTGATTATCCGCAGGCGGATATATGCGATATAGTCTACGACTCGCGCAAGGCAAGACCGGGCACGGCATTTGTCTGCATGAAAGGCGAGACAACTGACGGACATAAATACGCAAAAAGCGCCTATGATCTCGGCTGCCGCGTGTTCGTCGCAGAAGAGGTGCTCAGCCTGCCCGATGATGCAATCGTGCTGATGAGCGAAAACACGCGCCGCGACCTCGCGCAGATGAGCATAAACTTCTTCGGCCACCCTGCGGATGAGCTGAAAATGATAGGTATAACCGGCACGAAGGGCAAGACGAGCATAACTTATATCCTGCGCAGTGCACTTGAAAACTGCGGCATAAAAACAGGCGTTATCGGCACTATCGGTGCGTTCTACGGCGACAAAAAAATACCGACCGTCAACACGACTCCTGAATCATATGAGCTTCAGAAAATTCTGCGCGAGATGGCGGACGGCGGCTGCGAGGCTGTCTGCATGGAGGTTTCGTCGATAGGGCTCAAGATGAGCCGCGTCCACGGAGTTGAATTCTATGCCGGGATATTCACGAATCTTTCGCCCGACCATATCGGCGGAAACGAGCATAAGACATTTGAAGAATACGCCTATTGGAAAAAGCAGCTCTATGTCCACAGCGGTTTCACTGTCGCTAACCGAGACGATGCGTTTTTTGATGATATCGCCGCCGTGTCAAAAGGCGAGGTGATAAGCTACGGGCTCGACGAAAAGTGCGATTACTATGCAGAGAATATAAATCCTCTGCGCCGCCCGGGCTTCCTTGGAATAGAGTTCGACTGCGAGAGCAAGTTTGATTCCCCGTGGCACGCGCAGGTCAGTATGCCGGGATTTTTCAGCGTCTACAATGTTCTTGCGTCCGTCGCGCTCCTGCGCAAGATGGGCATACCCGTTGAAAAAATGCGCGAGGCGTTTTCGCATGTGAGCATCGACGGCAGAATGCAGATAGTCCATGTCAGCGATGATTACAGCGTAATTATAGACTACGCGCACAACGGTCTTAGCATGGAGAATGTCATTGAGACTGTCCGCGATTATAAACCCAACCGCGTTGTTGCGCTCTTTGGCTCGACAGGCAACAAAGCGACTATCCGCAGGCAGGAGCTCGGTCTTGTCAGCGCAAAGATGTGCGATTTTATTATAATCACGAGCGATGACCCGGACTTTGAAGATCCCGATGCAATAATAGACGAGATAGCCGGCTGGGTCGAAAAAGGCGGCGGAGTGGGCAAATATGTCAAGATAACCGACCGCGCCGAGGCAATTGAATATGCCTCGACCATATGCAGAAAGGGGATATCCTCCTCCTGCTCGGCAAAGGGCATGAGCATTTCATGAAAGTGAAAGGCGAAAAAATATATTTCAGCGAGCTCGACTGCATTGCGAATTATATGAAAAAACACGGGATGAAGTAACTCTTATAAAAAGCACATATAAAAACACAAAACCCCGGAGGGTATTCCCTCCGGGGTCGCTTGCATTTTATCAGCCGATTTCGATCCTTCTCGATGTCGGCACATTTTCTTCTTTCTTGGGCATCGTCAGGGTCAGAACGCCGTCCTTGTATTCGCCGGTGATGTCCTCGGTCTTGACGGACGAGACATCGAAGCTCCTGCTGAACGAGCCGTAAGACCTCTCGCGGCGGACAAAGTTGCCTTTATCATCCTTCTTCTCGGTCTCGTTGCTGCGCTCTGCGCTGATGGTCATGTAGCCGTCTTCAATGTCGACGTGAATGTCTTCCTTCTTGAATCCAGGCAGCTCTGCCTCGAGCACATATTCCTTGCCGTTGTCCTTTATATCGGTCTTGAAGTCTGTTGCGGCCATGTCGCCCCAGAAGTTCTTCTCGAAGTTTTCCATATCTCTGAAAGGATTAAAGAGTGCACGCTGATGTCTGCGTTCATAAGGTGTAAGTTCAAACATAATTGATTCCTCCGTTTGATGTTTATTGTTATTCATATTGAAGTGGTTGTTTTATTTGTCTGACTGCTTTCCGATTTCCATCGGACTCACTCTCTTTCTTCTCCAGGGGCTCTCGCTCCCTTCGTTTGATTATATAGTACCCCTGCTTTGTTAAAAAAGAATACAGTGATATGTGAACAAATTGTAAATACTTAGCACTCTAATTAAAAGAGTGCTAAAATGCGTTTGAAAACACCGCGCAGGTTTTTATCATACGCGGGACATGGGAGGAATATAAATGCATTGACATTTTCTGTTAAGGAGAGGAATGCGATGCAAATCAACGTTATAACGCAGTCGGTCGGTGTCGAAGAGACGCTCGGCAGCTGCACTGCGGAACAGCCGATAGATGCCGATATAACCCTGCCGGATTATTGCCCGGATATCAGGCGCGTGCTCAAGTGCTTGTCACTCCGCGCATAACCGCAGTCCAGACTGCGGGCGACAGAGCGACGGCGGATGGCTCAGCCGGCGTGTGCGTCATCTATGCCGACGAGCAGGGGACGGTCTGCTGCTTCGAGCAGACATATCCGTTTTCGAAATACGCCGATCTCAAGGGCGCGGATGAAAACTGCTGCGTGAATGTGCGCGCCTATACTCAGTATGCCAACTGCCGTGCCGTCAGCCCGCGCAGGCTTGATATCCACGCCGTGGTCAGCGTGGCGTTCGGCATATCCGGAGTAAAAGAAGAGGAGATAATAACCGGAGCAGAGGCGCGGGAATCCAGCTCAGATGCTGTGAACAGCCGCACCGCAAGCCTCGTCGCCTGCACCGAGACTGCGTTTCCGATGAGCGAGACCGTGCCTCTGCCCGACGGCGACCCGGCGGTGTCCTGCGTGCTGAGCGCGCAGGCGGCGGCGCTCGCGCAGGAGATAAAGGTCATCAGCAACAAACTGCTTGTCAAAGGCGAACTCACCGTCAGCGCGGTCTGTCGCGGCGAGGGCGGCGAGATATTCAGCTTCGGCCATTCCATGCCGATAAGCCAGATAATAAATCTCGAGGGAATTGACGAGGACTGCACCTGCTGCGTCTGCCTGCCTGTCACTTCGCTCGAAGTCCTGCCGAAGGCCGACCAGGCTGGCGACAACAGACTGATTGATATCAGCGCGCGCGTCGGCGCGGGAGTCAAGGCTTATCGCGAGCTGAGCTTCCCGACCGTCACCGATGCCTATTCCGTCTGCTGCGACCTTGAAACAAAGAGCCGCAATGTCGATTTCGCGGTTATCGCCGATAAATTCAACGACACTTTCACCTGCCGCAGCACGCAGGATCTGCCGGAGGCGAGGCAGATTTTGGCTCTCTGGTGCTCCGACTTATCCAAGAGCGTGGCGCAGGATTCCGACGGAATAATAATCTCCGGCGAACTGACGCTCCATTTTCTCTATACCGATGCCGAATCCCAGCCATGCTACGCCCAGCGGCAGACGAACTACGAATACCGTCGGGCGGTCAGAAAGTGCGGCGATCTCAAGTGCTCGCCGTGTATCGAGATAACCGCCGCGAGCGCCGCCTGCGCTTCGGGCAGTGCCGATGTCAGGTCGAGATGAATATTTCCGGCTGTATCTTCGACAGCGTCCGCCGCAAGACCGTCACTTCTATAGAATGCTCCGATTCCGACGGCAAAAAGACGGGCGGCGCCGCGCTGACGGTCTATTTTGCGGATGCTGGTGAAGAAATATGGGATATCGCGAGGCGGTATAACACGACCGTCGAAGCGGTGGAGCAGGAAAACGGCATAACGGGCGAAACGGTGGCGCAGAAATGCATGCTGCTGATACCCGGAGTCTGAGGAGGGATAACCGTGCAGGAGAGAAATATTTACAGCGACATTGCAAAGCGCACTCAGGGCGATATTTATATCGGCGTTGTCGGCCCTGTCAGAACCGGAAAATCAACGTTTATAAAGCGTTTCATGGATGCCCTCGTTCTGCCGAATATCGAGAGCCAGAGCGTGCGCGACCGCGCGACCGATGAGCTCCCGCAGTCTGCGGCGGGGCGCACAATAATGACCACCGAGCCGAAATTTATCCCGGAAAATGCCGTCGAGATATCGCTACAGGCGGAGGCGACATTCCGCGTGCGGCTCATAGACTGCGTGGGATATATCGTCCCGAGTTCCCTCGGCTATATCGAGGGCGAGAGCCCGCGAATGGTAAAAACCCCGTGGTTCGAGCATGAGATACCGTTCAATATGGCGGCGGAGATAGGCACACAGAAGGTCATCAGCGAACATTCGACAATAGGTCTTGTCATAACGACTGACGGCTCGATAAGCGAGATTCCGCGCAGCGAATATGAAGAAGCCGAAGGCAGGGTAATATCAGAGCTCAAAGGGCTCAAAAAGCCTTTTGTTGTCCTATTGAACAGCACGAATCCGGAGTCCGACGAAGTCAAAAATATGGCGGCGTCGCTGACCGATAAATACGGCGTGCCCGTCATGCCCGTGAACTGCCTCGAGATAGGCGAGGAGGAGATAAAAGAGATTCTCACTCAGGTGCTCTTCGAGTTTCCCGTCAAAGAAGTCAGTGTCGGTCTGCCGGGTTGGGCTATGACTCTCAGCCGCGATCATTGGCTGCGCTCGGGACTTTGCAGCGCCGTGAGCGAAGCGGCGCAGAACCTCCGCACCCTCCGCGATGTAAAACACCTCGCCGAGGATATCTGCGCGTGTGAATATGTGACGGAAGCAAAGATAGCGAAAATGGATCTGTCCTGTGGCGCGGCGCGGATAGAGGCGCAGATAGACGCAGTCTCTTCTATAAGATACTCGCCGAGGAGACGGGACTCGATATCTCCGGCGAGCAGGATCTGATGAGCTGCATGCGCGAACTCGCCGCCGTGCGCCGCGAATATGAGCGGCTCAAGGGCGCGCTCGACGAAGTTGAAGCGACGGGCTACGGAATAGTCATGCCGTCGCTCGATGAATTGAGCCTCGAAGAGCCGGAGATAATGCGCCAGGGCGGCAGATACGGCGTGCGCCTGCGCGCCTCCGCTCCGTCGATACACATGATGAAGGCGAATATAACAACCGAGGTCGCGCCGATAGTCGGCTCGGAGTCCCAGTCAGAAGAACTTGTCAACTATATGCTCAAGGAGTTCGAGGAGGACCCGACAAAGATATGGGAGTCGAATATCTTCGGCAAGTCTTTGCATGAACTTGTCAACGAGGGACTGCACAACAAGCTCTATCGTATGCCCGCCGCGGCGCGCATGAAACTGCAGGAGACGCTCGAAAAAGTCATCAACGAGGGATGCAGCGGACTCATCTGCATCATCCTGTAAAATAATATCGGCTGTGCCCGAAGTTTAGGCGCGGCCGATATTTTTTATATTAGCTCTTGACACAAACAAATGTTCTGATGTATAATGTGTACGAACAAATGTTTGAAATCTGGTGAGAACGTGGATCTGTTTGACAAGCTGGAGATACTTCCGATTCGGCGAAATATGATGTCGCCTGCACGAGCAGCGGAACGGACAGATCCTCAGGCGGCGAGGGGATAGGCAACGCCGCCGCGTGCGGCATATGCCACAGCTTCGCGGCGGACGGC
>ENA-OQCP01000243-OQCP01000243.1-human-gut-metagenome-genome-assembly--contig:-NODE-243-length-24083-cov-3.820755_pt1 | contig 24083 bp, 27 predicted proteins | sample MGYA00242760_ERZ504583 | MGnify/ENA primary metagenome ERZ504583 (study PRJEB26092, sample SAMD00036308) | human gut metagenome | host: Homo sapiens | study: EMG produced TPA metagenomics assembly of...
TCTTCTCGGCAGATCTGTTTCTCGTTTTGATCTAGGATCGTCACCCGGATAACGCGTGATCATCTCCTTTGACCGTGGAAACTTGTATCGAATTTCCGTTGATTTATAAGTCAGAGGCCCCGCATCATCTGCTTCTGTTGCTTTGAAATCTCCTGCCTGGATCCACTTTCCGGAACCTTGCAGATCTCCTGCCGGGATGGATGTTTCGGAAAAACCGCCTTGTTCGAGACTGTTTAATGCTGCCTGTAGTTTTTCTGTCATTTGATCGACGGCTGGTTGTTTTACGTTTTCGTCATCGGCTGTTTTCTTAGCGTCTGAGAGAACTTTTTTCAGTTGGTATAAAGAATCGTTTGTATAGTCTCCGTTTAGTTCCTGTTCTGCTTTTGTGATCAGCGAGTTTAATTTTGACTTATCTGTCGTTCCGAATCCGAGACGGTGATATCTGTCAGATAAAAATTCGGTACGGGAATCAATAATATCCTGCGATGCTTTCAGTTGTTCTTTCCCGTCTGAAATACTTTCTTCAAACGCGGTTTTTAATGTTTGCGGCGCGTTTACATAATGGTCGGCAGTTCTGTCGGCTTCTTCTGCCGAACGTATCATTTTTCTAATTCTGACGTATCTCCGGCGCGTCTGCCTGTACGCCTGTGTAAAGAGCGCTATTTCATATAGAGACGGTTCGCCTAAGAATCCCGGTTTTAATATTACCTTTACGGATTCTGTCGTTGTTTCGGGAAATTCGGCGAAGTAATAAGCGTGATATCCGCCGCTTCCGCCGTCGATATCGCCGACTTTGTCGTCGATATTTCCCATTTTTGTTCCTTCATACACAGTTCGATATGTTCCGTCAGAAAGCGCCTGAATTTCAAAAGCGCCGATTCCGTTATTTTTGGATACGAACAGATCGAAATTCATTTGATCGAGCGTTTCTTTTTCGGAGAAATTCAATGTGATTTCCAACGGTTTAGAAGCGTCTACGTTTTTGGATGCCCACCGTGTCGAAGTGTTTTGATCGATCATACCGGCTTTTACATAGTTATTGCCCCAGTCCTCTGTATGAGATACGGTTACGTCTTGGATCTTTATGCTTTTTGCTATGTATTTCTTTGTGTATACAGGGCTGACTCTCTGTTCGTTATAAAACAGCGCCGCTCTGACAACGGTATTTTCTTTATTGTCTAATTGCAGAGGGTGTTCATACCGGTCAGATGTATGTCTCGGAATACTTCCGTCTGTTGTATAACGGATCTCAAAGTCTTTGGCGTCTGAACTCTTACTCAAAGTAAGTGTCCGGTCGTTTCCTGTGATGACACCGGAATCTTTGCTGAATGAAATGATCCGGTTTGCCATCGGTTTTTCTAATTGTGCGCTAAGATCTGTAAATTGGTTCTCGGCGTTTTGATAATCCTCTAAATCTCCGGTGTTTTCCAACAGAGTCTTGCGCAGTTTGCGAAGCTGATTGTAAAGCGTGTCGATCTGTGAATAGGTTAAGTTATCTTTGTCGGTCAGATAATATATGTTTTCTGCCTTATTCAGATAGGAGCGATATAACTGATCCATTAGTTTGACTTTTGTCAGAACTGTACCTAATTCTTTTGAAGAAAGATCGATTGCTGTCTGCAGTTCGTTTTTGGCATTGATGAGATCAGGGTGAAGCTGATTTAAAAATGTAGACGCCTGCTCTTTTAGTTCGTTTATATTTGTTTCGGATATATCGATCGTAATATGTCTTGCCGACGTCTGCCTCAAAGGAAATACGATCTTTATCGGTATCTTTTGTCACCTGAACTTCTTTGCCGTCTTCGTAGATCTTTGCAGAAGTAATATTTTTATATGATCCTGTGAAAACAGCGCTGTCTTTATTGCCGTCATAACGTACGGTAAAGGCTTCCGCAATGCCGTTCGCCCATTTTTCGCCGATCGTGAAGTTACCTCTGGCCTTTAGACCTCTGACCTCTCCTTTTTCCCATGCGTCTGGAATTGCGGGGAGGAATTGTGTGTAGCCTGACTGCGATTGAACAAGCATTTCTGCTACGCCGGAAGTAAGACCGAAATTGCCGTCGATCTGCCATACCGGAGTTCCGTTCATCATTGTGTCTCCTCCGCCGGATCCGTGAGAATCGAAGAGATTATGCTGGAGACCGGAAGAATTTCCTCCGATCAGATTGTTCAAAAGCTTATATGCCTTTTCTCCGTTTTCGCTCTCGCCCAGAGATTGATCTTGTTTGCTTTCGACCAGCCTGTAGAATATTCTCCTCGTTCGGTCAATGATTGAATAGCGGCGTTCATGTAAGTCGGATTCTCTTTGTTGATCAATGTTCCGGGAAAGAGTCCGACCAGATGGGAGGCGTGTCTTTGCTCTCCGTTATGTCCGATATTCCATCCGCTGTTAGGTACTGCGATCTCTGCCAGATCTCCTGCTTTTGCATAAGATTTGTTATGTCCGGTTTCCTGACCTACACGGGTTTCTTCGTACCATTCTTTAATTCCGTTTGTAGCGTTGATTTCAATCGGATCAAGTTTTTGCATCTTTTCTTCCCAAGATTGCAGAACAGCTTCATCTTCTCCGACGATTTTGCCTGCCTGGATACATTCGTTATATAATTCCCATATAAGAGATTGGTCGTAAGTTGTTCCGATTGCGGTCGGTCCTTGTTCCTCTGAAAAACTAGGCGCTGCTACAAGTCTGTTTTCACCGTGATAAGGCGAAGTTTCGTCGTTGATTTTCTGGTATTCTGACGTCCAGAGAATAAGAGTCCCAAAATTGTGCCGCCTCTTTCATGATCGGATAAATAGTATTTTTTAAATATGCTTCATCCTGCGTAAACTCGTAATGCCACCAAAGGTTTTGGACAGCCCATGCCGCTCCTGTCGGATTCCAGCCGTATTCCTGCGCGTTAGTAGGAGCGGTCATGCCGAAAGGATTGTTTTCCGTATGTACGGTAAATCCGGTGTGGTTATCGACAGCCCCTTTAATACCGTGAACTCTTTCTGCCGTCAGGCGTCCCGGTTCTCTTAATTTATCCATGTAATCTACAAAAGTTGTTCCGCATTCGGCAAGGTTCGTTGAATATACCGGCCAATAGTTCATCTGTACATTGACGTTAAAATGATAATCTCCCGTCCACGCGGAAGGACCTACTGTCCATAAGCCGACAAGGTTGCTTGGGAGCGTACCTCTGGAACCGGCTATTGTCAGATAACGTCCGTATTGGAATGCAAGAGTTTCCAGGTAGTGCGAGTAGCTGCCGTTTCGATATTCGTCTATCAACTGATCTGTCGGAACGGATGTCTGAAACTCTCCTAAGTCTAAACTTACTCTGTCGAAAAGACTTTGGTGGTCTTCTATATGCGTCTGCTTTAATTCATCGTAAGATTTTTTCGAGCTGTCATTGATCCGGGTGTCGATAACATTCGACAGATTTTTCTCTTTGTCCCGGTAAGTAGGATAATCGTTTTTGTAATCTGTCTCGGCAGCCATTATGATTGTGACCTGATCTGCATTTTTAATCCGGTAAACCTGATTTTTTTCATCTGCCGTTATCTCGCCGCCGGTTAGAAGGAGTTTCATAGTTGTACGGAATTTTAAATCATTATCTTTTACTTTTCCTTCGATAGTGCAAGTTTGATTCCGGACATCGAATGTAAGCTTTCCTTCTAAGTTATCGTTGTTTAGTTCCATTTTTGCGCTGAAATTAAGTTTTCCTTTTTCAGAAGCGGAGAGGTTTGTTACCATTACCTGATCCGGACTGCTTACAAAATGCTCTCTTTTGTAAGAAACATTTTTATAAGAAAATTCTGTTGATGCAATTCCGGTTTGTAAATTCAGTTCTCTCCGATAATTCTGCACATTATCGTCAGTGATTCCCATTGCGGAAAAATCAAGCCAAATATCGCCGAAATCTTGATAACTGCCTTTGTTTAGATTGTCTTCGCCCGGAAATCTGATTTTTGCCCCCATACCGTAACCGCCGAGACTTTGGTCATCGTTAAATACATTAGAAGATTTGTCATCAAGCAGTTTTCGATAATTTTCAATCTCTGTGGCAGTATATGCCGTTGCTTTATTTCCGAACTGGTAGTTGGGACGCTCGATGAAGGACCGCCTGTCCAAAGTGTTTTTTCGTTGAAATGGATTCTTTCTTTTGAGATTCCGCCGAAAATCAAATTTCCCAGATTCCCGTTTCCGAGAGGCAGAGATTGCTGCATCCATTCGCCGCCGCTGGATTCGGCAGTATTAATTTTGGCAGGAGAACCGTACCATAGTTTTAATGTCTGATTTACCGCTTTTTCTACGGATATCGGGAAGTTTTGTTCCGGCTCTTCGGCAAGAACAGTTTGCGCGGAACCGATGGGAAGTATGAGAACCGCACACATCCCCGCAAGCAATTTTTTCATTCTTGTTTTCATCATTGTCTCCTCTAATTTCTGTAGATTCATAAATAAGTATAAAATTCTATTATGAATATATCGTTTGGAGAGGAGATTGTCAATTTAAAACAGGATATTAAAAGCTGTTTTTTAACACATTCCGGATTGAAATGGACAATTAACAAAAAATTCTGAAAATTCAAAAACTGAGTTTGTGGTCATTGTTTTTTTGAGCATTGATAAATCGAGTTATAACTGTGGAAACCGGTGTCGGTCTGCAGAATTTATTTTTGCTCTTTGTTGACAAACATCATGAAAAATGCAATAAACAAAAGCGCTGAACATACGAGGATCGATTTCTCATGAAAGCGTTTGATGACGAAGTTTCCGAGGACTGCTCCGATTATAAAGCAGAGGATAATGCCGTAGAAAAGAAGGGCGTTGTAGAATGCTTTACGGTCATGGGTTCGCAGAAAGCGGTGCAGATTCTCGGTTCCGTTTCTTAAGTTTCCGATACACATAGTTGTAGCCGCTCCTCTGTTGCGGATCTTGCGAAAGCTTTCGACCTGAATGCCGCAGGCAAAAGAGGTGAGTGAGTTTGCGAGGGGATTTAAAGAGTGAGGGAAAAAGGTTACACATATTAAAATAACAGCTTCCAACAGAACGGAAAGCTGACGCCAGTGGAGTCGTATGTTGAGGCAGCGCACAGTATCGGCAAGTAAGATGCGAGAGTAAACGCGAGAACAGGGAGGAGATAGCTGAGCATGGCAAAATAGTTCCCTTCCGCGAGATTTACACCGAATAGGAGCAGATTTCCGGTTTGGGCGTTTGCGAATACGTTTCCCCGTTCAAGATAAGAGTAGGCGTCCATAAATCCGCCGGATAAGGCGAGGATGATTCCTAAGCGGAGTGTTTCAGACATTTGCAAAGAGTGTTTCATAGGGAAATCTCCTTTCGGTAATTAAAATGGTTTTGCTGAGGATGTCGTATTATATAGAAGGAGCATCCCGTCAAAGAGGCGAGAATGCTCCGTTTTGATATTTTTTTAATAGGCAGAACGCCGCGGCGGAAGCGCAGAGCTCACCTACAGGGAATGAGATCCATACGCCCGTAGGTCCGAAAAAGCGGGTGAGGATGAAACTTAACGGGATTGTTATCACAAATTGGCGGAGCAAAGAGATGATCAGAGAATTCCGCCCGTTTCCTATCGCCTCAAATACGCCGGAATAGATCAGACCGACAGAAGAAACAAGAAATCCGAGGCTGATGATGCGAAGAGCAGTGACTCCGGCGCTCATTAAAGCGGCGTCTGCATCGAACAGAGCGAGAATCTGTTTCGGAAGGGCAAGAGCGAGGATCGTTCCTGTCAACATCAATCCTGCCGCAGTGAGCAGGCTGTATCGTATTGTTGATTTGACGCGGGAACTTTCACCGGCGCCGTAATTGTACCCGATGATCGGACGCATTCCCTGTACGATTCCGTTTGCAGGCATATAGATGAAAGTCTGAAGTTTGAAATAAACGCCTAAAACTGCGACATAAACGTCTGAAAATGCAGTAAGTATACTGTTTAGTACACTGATCAATATAGACGGCAGGAGCATCATAACAGTAGAGGGGATTCCGACACTGTAAATTTGTCTGATGATCGCTTTATCAAAGACAAGATGCTTGAAGCTGATGTGTACCGCGTAAGAGTTTCTTCTATATACGATGATGTATAAGAGTAAGGCGCTGATCTGTCCGATCACGGTGGCGATGGCAGCGCCTGCAACGCCAAGCGCCGGGAAACCGAGCAATCCGAAGATCAGGATCGGATCGAGTATAATATTGACGACACAGCCGGCGATGAGAAGGTACATTGTAATCTTCATTTCACCGATTCCCTGGAAGATCTTTTCAAATGCAATTTGAAAAAGAGAGCCGAAAGAAAGGCAAAGTACGATTTCCGTATATATGGATGCGTCGTTTAATATTTTCGGGTTGTCTGTAAAAAGTTTTAAAAACGGTTCGGAGATCGTCAGACCTGCAATGATAAAAAAGATGCAGTGGATCAATGTAAGGGCGATTCCCAGAGTCGCCGCCCGGTCAGCTTTTTCCCGATTTCCCGCTCCTAAATGAATGGAGATAGCGGAGCTGATCCCGACGCCGATTCCGACCGCTGCGGATAAGATCGCGTTTTGAAGCGGATAGGCAAGCGAAACGGCAGTCAGAGCATCTGTGCCAAGTCTGGAAACGTAGATACTGTCAACGATGTTATAAAGCGATTGAATAAGCATGGACAGCATCATAGGTACAGACATAGAAAGCAGAAGAGAAAAAACAGGTTTCGTCTGCATGAATGAATTTTTCTTTTCCATAATAATAAAAGTCTCCCTGATGTAATACTTTTGCCGATAAAAATATCGGATCAAAAGTTTGTCATTTAAAATATGCCGAGATGTTCGAGCAGGATCTTAACGCCGAGAAGAATCAGGATGATACCTCCGGCAAGCTCTGCTTTCGCTTTGTATCTTGTCCCGAATATGTTTCCGATTTTTACACCTGCGGCAGCGATGATAAACGTTATTACGCCGATAAATGAAACGGCAGGAATAATATGTACATTTAAAAAGGCGAAGGTGATGCCTACGGCCAGAGCGTCAATACTTGTCGCAACAGCCAGAGGGAACATCGTTTTGCAATCTAAAAGGTCGTTTGAAGATTCTTCGTCGCCGGAGAAAGCTTCGCGGATCATATTGATTCCGATGATGGAAAGCAGCATAAACGCAATCCAGTGATCTATAGCGGTAATGCCGTCTTTAAACCGGATGCCGAGAAAGTAGCCTGCTGCAGGCATAAGAGCCTGAAATCCGCCGAACCAAAGACCGACGGCGGTAATCTTTTTCCAGGTGACTTTCGGCATAGCAAGTCCTTTACAGACGGCAACGGCAAAAGCATCCATGGAAAGTCCGACTGCAGGATGAAAAGTTCTGTAAGTCCCATATAAAAAACTCCTTAGGAATTATAAATCTTAAAAATAATAGCACTAAAAATACTGTTTTTCAAGAGAAAGGAACGGGGGTTTTGGGACGAGAAATAAAACAAATTCACAGGATTGACATATTTGTATGGTAATCTGAAAATAAAAGAGAAATTATCGGAATATTTTTGCCGGTACATTTTTATATGAGAGGTGGATATTGTGGAAAATATAAAAGTGCTTGTTGTAGATGACGAGAGCAGGATGAGAAAACTTGTGAAAGACTTTCTTACCCGGGAAGGATATGCTGTGCTTGAGGCGGGAGACGGCATGGAAGCGATGGACATTTTCTATGAAGATAAGGAGATTGCCCTTGTGATCCTTGATGTGATGATGCCGAAGATGGATGGCTGGCAGGTTTGCCGGGAGATCAGAGAGACGTCCAAAGTACCGATCATCATGCTGACGGCAAGATCGGAAGAACGTGACGAACTTCAAGGGTTTGAACTTGGAGTGGACGAGTATATATCAAAGCCGTTCAGCCCGAAGATTCTTGTGGCGCGGGTAAACGCTATCTTAAGACGAACTCTCGGAAATACGGCCGGAGATGTGATCGAAGCGGGAGATATCAAGATTGATAAGGCGGCGCATATTGTTAAGATCAATGACAAGATGATCGATTTAAGTTATAAGGAGTTTGAACTGTTGTCATATTTTGTGGAAAATCAGGGGATTGCGCTGTCCAGGGAAAAAATATTGAATAATGTGTGGAATTATGATTATTTCGGTGATGCGAGAACAATCGATACTCATGTGAAAAAACTCCGTAGTAAATTAGGCGACAGGGGCGAGTATATCAAAACGATATGGGGTATGGGATATAAATTTGAAGTCAATTAACCGGAGGAAATACAAGGATGATAAAGTATTCGATCAGGCGTCAGATGACGGCGATTTTTATCGGATTGTTCAGTCTTATTTTAGGTCTTGTCCTTATTATAAATAACGCTTTTTTAGGACATTATTATCTGTCTCACAAAGCGGATGATCTGATCCGAACATACAATGACGTCAATGCGAAGCTGGAGTCCGGAAGTCTGTCAGATTCTGATTCGGTGAGGGATATTCTGACACAGCTTGAGCGGGCGAACGTTGACCTTGTCGTGGTGGACGGAGGTGGAAATGCGATCCTTACGACACTTGGAGAAAGCGATCCGCGTTTGAAAGAAATGTTCAGCGGCTTATTCGGAATGGAAGGAGTCGATCATGAAAACATACTGAAGCGGAATGAGGACTACACGATTTACAGAGATAAGAGCAGTCAAGTACAAAGAGATGTAGAGTATTTGAAAATGTGGGGAAGATTTATGGACGGCTCATGGTTTATCATGCAGTGTCTTATGCGAGTATTACGGAAAGTGCATCTCTTGCAAACCGCTTTTTGATCTATCTCGGATGTATCGGAATGGTTATCGGAGGTCTGTTAGTATGGATGTTTTCCCGAAGTATTACAAGACCGATCATGGAACTTGCCGGATTATCCCAGGAGATGGCAAACTTAAATTTCGATACCAAGTATACGCGCGGCGGCATGGATGAGATCGGTGTGCTCGGGAATAATTTCAATAAAATGTCGGAGAAGCTGGAAAGAACGGTGTCAGAACTAAAGCAGGCGAATAATCAGCTGCAGAAAGATATCGAACAGAAAGAAAAGATCGAGGATATGAGAAATGAATTTCTCGGAAACGTGTCTCATGAACTAAAGACGCCGATCGCCTTATCCAGGGGTATGCGGAAGGCTGAAAGAAGGAATCAGCGAAGATCCCGAAAGCCGCGAATTTTACTGTGATGTGATCATAGACGAAGCGGCGAAAATGAATGTGATGGTGAAAAATCTTCTGACGCTGAATCAGTTGGAATTCGGCTCTGATGAAGTACAGTTTGAGCGGTTTGATATCGTGCGCCTTGTAAAGGGGGTAATTGCAAGCTGTGAGATCCTTGTTCAGCAGGCAGGGGCAAAGATCAGTTTTATTTCCGATGAAGTATCTGTGTGTGGGCGGATGAGTTTAAAACAGAGCAGGTTGTACGAAATTATCTTACGAATGCGATCCACCATGTCGGCAATGAGAAGCGCATAGAAGTCCGTATAGAAAATGGGGACGGAAAAGTGCGGATCACTGTGTTTAATAGCGGAACTCCGATTCCGGAAGAAGATATTCCGAAGTTGTGGGATAAGTTCTATAAAGTGGACAAAGCGCATACAAGAGAATATGGCGGCAACGGAATCGGTCTGTCGATCGTGAAAGCGATCATGGAATCGTTCCACCAGAAATACGGAGTAGAGAACTTTGATAATGGAGTAGCGTTTTGGTTTGAATTGGATGCAAAAGCGTGAAAAACTTATAAGTTCAATGCTTTACGTTAGCGCGTAAATGTGCTAAAATGCAACTAATAATTCAAGGATAGTTGCGTAAGAGGCATACGGCATGCCGGCTGTCAGCGGTCGGTATATCGTATGCCCTTTTTGCAATAGTAAAAAATGTAAAAAAGAGTGTAAAAGTAAGAAGGAGGGCGGGATAAGTATGTATGATAAAATATACGAGATCATTCAATCGGCAGACGATTTCGTATGGGGCTGGGGGATGATCGCACTTTTGCTGGGAACGCATCTGTTTTTGACAGTTCGCACAGGATTTATCCAGAGAAAGACAATTACAAAAGGGATTCGGCTTTCGGTTGCAAAAGAAGAGGGGGCAGACGGAGAAGTCAGTCAGTTCGGAGCGCTTGCAACAGCGCTTGCCTCCACGATCGGAACGGGAAATATCATCGGTGTCGGAACAGCGATCGCTCTGGGCGGTCCGGGAGCTGTATTCTGGTGCTGGATCACGGGCATTTTCGGAATTGCAACGAAGTATGCCGAATGCTTATTGCGGTAAAGTACAGAGTAAAAACAGAAGACGGGCGAATGCAGGGCGGTGCGATGTATGCGCTGGAGCGCGGACTGAATATGAGGTGGCTCGGTTTGGCGTTCGCTTTTTTGGCAGGTTTTGCTTCTTTTGGAATCGGATGCGCGACTCAGGTAAACGCGATCGCGGAAGTGTGCAGTAAGAACCTTGGGATCGATCGTTTGTTGTCGGCGTTGTTGTGGCAGGGATGACGGCGGTTGTGATTTTCGGAGGAATAAAAAGTATTGCGAAAGTATGTGAAAAGCTTGTTCCGTTTATGGCGGCTTTCTATGTGATAGGCTGCGTCGTTATATTGTTTATCAATTATGATTACATCATTCCGGCGGTCACGACGATCTGCCGGCTTGCGTTTACAAAAGGAGCGGCCGCAGGCGGACTTGTAGGCGGAGGTATCCGGTATGCCATTCAGTATGGAGTCGCAAGAGGACTTTTCTCAAATGAATCGGGACTTGGTTCGGCTCCGATCGCGGCTGCGGCGGCAAAGACAAAAAATCCGGTCCGTCAGGCTCTTGTTTCTTCCACGGGAACGTTTTGGGATACGGTTGTCGTCTGTTTGATGACCGGACTTGTGCTTGTGACAACGATTATGAAAAATCCGGCGATCAATATTGACGAGGCGGTAAACGGAGGCGAACTGACAACGATGGCGTTTGGTCAGATTCCCTTTTTCGGTCCTCTTATTCTTGTTGTCGGTATTATCTCATTTGCGTATTCGACGATTTTGGGATGGGCGTATTACGGTGAGCGGTGCGTAGAATATTTTGCGGGAAAAGCGGGACTTCTTCCATATCGGCTTCTCTATGTAGCGGTGCTTCTTGTCGCTCCGGTGCTTACGCTTGATCTTGTGTGGAAGGTGGCGGATATACTGAACGCGTTGATGGCGATACCGAACCTGACCGCAGTGCTGCTCCTTTCTCCGGTTATCGTAAAAGAGACGAAAAAATATATTAAAAATCTGGATGCGGTAGATCATACGCCGATTCCGGTCGTAAAAACAGGAAGAGGAAAAAGAAGATAGAAACACGAAACGAAAAGCGGAAAACTGCCGTACGGAATAAAGAAACGAAAAAGAGAAATATAGAATGAAAAACAAAAGCAGGGAGAGGAAAATATGATCGCAATTATAGACTATGACGCAGGAAATATTAAAAGTGTGGAAAAAGCGCTCTTAAGTCTCGGACAGGAAGTGACAGTTACGGCGAAACAAGATGAAATACTGGGCGCGGATAAGATTGTTTTACCGGGGGTAGGCGCGTTTGGAGACGCTATGGAGAATCTGAGAAAGCGACAACTTGACGCTGTGATCCGGGAAGCAGTGGAAAAGGAAATTCCGTTTCTGGGGATATGCCTTGGACTTCAGGTGTTGTTTGAACAAAGCGAAGAAGCGCCGGGGGTGGAAGGACTTGGGATTTTAAAAGGAAAGATATGCAGGATCCCGAATGCAGAAGGATTAAAAATTCCGCATATGGGGTGGAATTCTCTGCATTTAGAGAATAACGGAAGGCTGTTCAAAGGGATAGAAGATGATCCGTATGTTTATTTTGTGCATTCTTATTATTTGAAAGCAGAGGATGAGCAAATAGTGAAAGCTTCCGCTGAATATGGTGTACATATCCATGCTCGGTAGAACAAAAAAATGTTTTTGCGTGTCAGTTTCATCCGGAAAAGAGCAGTACGGCGGGACTTCGGATATTGAAAAATTTCGTGGAATTATAAGAGGTGAATGTGATGTTTACAAAGAGAATTATTCCCTGTCTGGATGTAAAAGACGGACGGGTCGTAAAAGGAGTCAACTTTGTAGGTTTGAAAGATGCCGGAGACCCGGTGGAGATCGCGAAGGCATATGACGCCGCAGGAGCGGATGAACTTATATTTCTTGATATTACAGCGTCTTCCGATCAGCGGAAAACGGTAGTCGATATGGTCAGAGAAGTGGCAAAATGTGTTTTCATTCCATTTACTGTCGGCGGAGGAATCCGCACGGTCGATGATTTTCGGGCGCTTCTTCGCGAAGGGGCAGATAAGATTTCCATTAACTCTTCGGCGATCAATACGCCGGAGCTGATCCGCGATGCGGCGGATAAATTCGGCAGTCAGTGCGTTGTAGTGGCGATCGACGCGAAAAAACGTCAGGACGGTTCGGGTTGGAATATTTATAAAAACGGCGGTAGAGTAGACGTTGGGATCGATGCGGTAGAGTGGGCGCAAAAAGTGGAACAACTCGGCGCGGGAGAAATTTTACTTACAAGCATGGACTGTGACGGAACGAAGTCGGGATACGATCTGGAACTGACAAAAGCGATCGCGCAAAGCGTGTCGATTCCTGTGATCGCCTCGGGAGGAGCGGGGAAATTAGAACATTTTAAGGATGCTCTTGCAGAAGGAATGGCAGATGCGGCTCTGGCGGCGTCGCTGTTTCACTATAAAGAACTGGAAATCAGACAGGTGAAAGAGTATTTGGCAAAAGAAGGCGTTTCTGTAAGATTGTGATCTTAGAGGAACAAGGGGAAAGACTGCATGAAGAGACAATACCGATAAAAGCGGTGGAGATACAAACGGAAAGAAAGACGAGGGTGATAAAGATGTCAGGTATAAGCGGAGACTGGTATGAAGCGCTGAAAGGTGAATTTTCAAAGCCATATTACAGAACATTATTTCAGACGGTAAACGAGGAATATAGAACAAGATTGATTTTCCCGCCGGCGAGGATATATTTAATGCATTTCATTTGACTCCGCTGAAAAAGGTGAAAGTAGTGATACTCGGACAAGACCCTTATCACAATAACGGACAGGCGCACGGGCTTTGCTTTTCAGTGAAAAAGGGAGTGGATGTGCCGCCGTCTCTTGTCAACATTTATAAAGAGCTTCATGATGATCTCGGGTGTACGATCCCTGATCACGGATGCCTTACAAAATGGGCAAATCAGGGAGTTCTCATGTTGAATACTGTGCTGACTGTTCGTGCTCATCAGGCAAATTCCCACAGGGGCATCGGCTGGGAAGAATTTACGGATGCGGCGATCATGGCGTTAAACGGTCAGGACCGTCCGATCGTATTTATTTTATGGGGCGCTCCGGCGCAGAGAAAAAAGGCGATGCTGAACAATCCGAAGCATCTGATATTGACAGCGCCGCACCCGAGTCCGCTGTCGGCATATCGTGGATTTTTCGGGAGCAGACCGTTTAGTAAAACGAATGAGTTTTAGAGTCGCAAGGCGAAGAGCCTATTGACTGGCAGATCGAATAGAAAAGAAAGCAGAAAGGCTGCAGATGTTTTGCGGCCTTTTTTGTTATAGGGGGAAAACAGAAGTTTTGCGCAGATGAGATTCGGATATTAAGAAATTATTCATAAAATACATAGCGAAATCTAACAAAACATATGATACGATACAAATAACAATGCATCGCTGTTTCGTAAAAAGCAGATCTGACTGCCGAAGATTCGTATGTGTTGAGACAGGAGATAAAACAAACAGACAGAATGAGTAAAGAAAGCAAAAAGGAGGAGACAGTGAGGGAGATTATCAGTGTGAAAAACCTGTATAAACTGTATCGTGTCGGCGATTCGGTCGTCCGGGCATTGGACGGCGTTAGTTTTCAGTGTACGAGGGAGAATTTTGTGCGATCGTCGGAACGTCCGGTTCCGGAAAATCGACTCTTTTGAATATGCTTGCCGGACTGGAAAAACCGACTCGCGGGGAAGTGATCGTAGCGGGGAAGCATATCGAGCAGATGAAAGAAAATGAACTTGTAAGTTCAGAGGAGAAAACGTTGGTTTTATATTTCAGTCGTTTCATCTGATGGGAACGATGAATGCACTGGAAAATGTGGCGCTTCCGCTTACATTTCGCGGAGAGCCGAGAAAAGAACGAATAAAAAAAGCCGACAGAATGCTGGATCTGGTGAGCTTGGAAAAACATAAAAAACATCTGCCGAACCAGTTATCAGGAGGACAGCAGCAAAGAGTAAGCGTGGCAAGGGCGCTTGTGAACGATCCGAAGATTATTTTTGCGGATGAACCTACAGGAGCGCTTGATTCACATACGTCTCAAGATGTGATGCGCCTGATGCAAAGACTCGTAAGAGAGCAGAAAAGAACGCTTGTCATGGTCACGCATGATCGAAGTCAGGCGGAATATGCAGACCGGGTATTGGAGATTATAGACGGAAAAATTGTACACATTACAGAAAACAGGAGGAAAGAGGAAAATGAGAGAGCATAGAAAAATGACGTTGAAACGGATCGGAATCGGAATTTTATGCATGGTGTTTGTGTTGTCTATGCTTGCTCCGCTCGTGGCATTTGCAGAGGAAAAAACAGAGTCCGGAAGTCAGGTGTCAAAGAGAGAGCTTGCGTACATTCAGATCAGTGTCGGCGACGGGCAGGAGACGCCTGTGTTTAAGGCGGGGCAGAAGGTATCCGAGTTTCGGATCAATGTAAAAAACAACGGAAATGTAGACGCGCACAACGTGCGGATAGAACCGGATATCAAGAATGCATCCGACTGGCCCTTTGAACTTGATAAGCTGAATTATGAAAAAGAGTTGTCTACGATCAAAAGCGGCGGACAGACTGCGGCTGTGTGGGGAGTGAAGAGAAACCTCTTATCGTAAGAGGAGATGTGACAGGGAAGTCTTATAAACTGGAATTTAAGATTTCTTACGATGACGGAGAGAAATCCTATGAGACGGATAAGTATGTCTTTGTAAAAACGACCGCAAAAGAAAAGCCATCGGAAAATCAGGGTGGAAATGCAAACGGCGGAGAGATAAACAACGGAAATACCGGAAACGGAAGCGGCGGATCGGGAAATGCGCAGGGAACGCCGGACGATTCGGGCGCGGTGTTCGGAGGAGTATATACCAGCGATCCGGTCATGGCAGGCGGCTCGGCAGGCGGCGCGGATGCGTCAAGCGCATCTGTTCCGCGGGTGATTGTAACAGGATTTAATACAGAGCCGGCGGAAGTTCGCGCGGGAAGTAATTTTAAATTGATCGTCCACCTGAAAAATACTTCTTCAAAAACTGCTGTTTCAAATATGCTTTTTGATATGCAGGCTCCGTCATCAGGTTCAGAAGGTGCGGCGGAAGCTCCGGCGTTTCTTCCGGCATCGGGTTCAAGCTCTGTTTATCTTGACGGAATTCCTGCCGGAGGAACGAGCGACATTTCAATCGAATTGAATGCACGGGCAGATCTTGTGAAAAAGCCGTACAGTATCAGCATGTCTATGAAGTATGAAGACAGCAGCGCGGCGCAGTATGAGGCGCAGTCAAGCCTTGCGATCCCGGTCATACAGGACGCCCGGTTTGAGTTCAGTAAGATCGAGATCGCGCCGGAGACAGTAGCGGTCGGAGAAGAGGCGAATATTTCCTGCAGTCTGTACAATCTCGGACGGGTGAAGATGTACAATGTGAAAGCTCGTTTTGAAGGCAAGATGATCGAGTCAGACGAACAGTTTATCGGAAATCTTGATTCCGGCGCGACAGGCATGATCGACGCATCGTGACGGCGAAAGAAGAGACGATGGACAATACAGAGTGTAAGCTGATCTTAACTTATGAAGATGATGCGGGAAATGTATCGACAGCGGAGGAAAAATTTGACCTTACTGTTATGCCGATGTCAGATGCCGGAGACCTGGACGCTATGGCAGATATACCGGAAGAACAGGGGGGGCTGCCGATCGGAATGATCTTGGCAGCAGCCGTAGTTGTGATCGTTGCTGTGGCTGTGGCAATCGTGCTTATTATGAAGAGGAAAAAAGCAAAACGTCTGGAAGCGGAAGAGGAGGAGTTGTTTGATGAGGTGGAGCGATCTGCTGAGGATGAGCGTTAGCAGCCTGCGGCGCAGAAAATTAAGAACGTTTCTTACGGTACTAGGCGTTGTGATCGGAACGGCTTCTATAGTAGTTATGATATCGCTCGGACTCGGACTTCAGGAATCCATGTATAAAGAGGTGGAGCAAAACGGAGGAACGACAAGTATTACCGTGACGGGAAAAGATTCGGGCGGAATGATGTACGGTTATTCGGGAATGTCTTCGGACGAAGAAGAATCGCAGAAATACATCACAGATGATGTGATCAAAGAGTTGAAAAACGTAGCCCATGTGAAAAGTGCAGAGCCGATCTTAAGCATATCGGTAATCGCGCTGAAAGGAAAATATGAAGGCTTTATCGAATTGACAGGAATGACGCCTGAAGGTTTGAAGACATTGAATCTGGAGCTGGAGGATGGCGGGCGGCTTCCTGATCCGAACAGCGCCCAGCTGGAACTTGTATATGGAAATACAGTAATAACGAATTTTTATGAAAAAACATCAGGAAGAGGATATTGGGATTCGGGAGAACTTCCTGATATAGATCTGCAGACGGATTCCGTTTTTCTTATACTCGATCAGGACGGCTATTATCAGTCGCAGAGCGCGGCTTCGGATATCGGCGGCTCTGCCGGAGAAAGCGGAGAAGGCGGAACAGCGTCGGCAAAAACGCCGCCGAAAAAACATGTCGTATCTGCAAGCGGAGTTTTAAAAGGCGGACCGGATACCTATACGGTGAATTCTTATATGACGTTTTGCGATATCAATAAGCTGAGGACGTATCTTGAAAAAGAATTCAGAGGAAGAGCGATTCCGGGGCAGCCGACGACAAAGAGCGGAAAACCATATAATAAGTTTGTATATTCGTCGGCAAAAGTACAGGCGGACGACATGGAAAACGTAGAGGCTGTCTCAGACGCGATTCGGGCGATGGGATATAATGTGTCGTCGAATATCGAATATATCGACAGCATGAAGAAACAGTTTGCAATGGTTCAGGCGGTGCTTGGCGGAATCGGAGCCGTTTCGCTGTTTGTTGCGGCAATCGGAATCGCAAATACGATGATGATGTCTATTTATGAGAGAACGAAAGAAATCGGCGTTATGAAAGTGATCGGATGCAGTCTTGGAAATATTCGTCAGATGTTTCTTTTGGAAGCGGCGTTTATCGGACTTGGCGGAGGTGTGATCGGAAATGTTTTAAGTTTCCTTATGTCTGCGGCGATCAATGCTCTTGTGAAGGGCAAAGAGATGGGAATGACAACAGGCAGATTTCTTATATTCCTTTGTGGCTTGTTCTTGTTTCTCTTGGGTTTGCAATGCTTGTCGGAACGGCGGCGGGATATTTCCCGGCGAGAAGGGCGATGAAGTTAAGTCCGCTTGCGGCGATCAGAAATGAATGACAACCGGAAACAGGCGGCGGTTAGAAATAAGTGACGATCAGCCGATGATAAGAGGCGCAGATAGATCGGATAATAACGAAAAATGGTAAAAGACAGAGGTGACCGGGGATTATTCCTCGATCACCTCTATTTCTAAATAATCAAAATCAATGCTGTCTACAAAGTTATCCTGATAAAACCGAGCTTTTGCGTGCCGTTTGAAGTCGGCGATCGTTGTGTCAAGCCAGATAGGCTTGCTTAGATCGAACTCATAGCAGATGGCGTCCAAAGCGTTGAAAATCTTATGTGTGCGGGTGTCTGTTGTCTCATCGCAAATGACAGTATCGCGCAGAAGCCTGTTTTCTTTAAATTCTTTTCCCCATAAACGAAACATAACGAAGCTCCTTTCAAAGTTTATGAAATTTATCATACAAAAATCCCGTTGCTTGTGCAAGCCTTTTTGATATATTAGTATCAGTTCGGGCGCTCGGACAAAATATACATGCAGGGAAAGCCGGCAAGTTTATATCGTGTCTGTGCGGTGAAATGAAAAAGAAAACATGATGTGACGCAGGAGTTGTAAAGGAGTAAAAAGATGATCAGAGTATGCACGATAAATGACAAAGAAATATTGGAAAAGTATTTACAGGAAGAGCCGTATGCCGGAGCAATTTTGGCGGCGATCGAGGAGTTTGGATTTGACGAAAAGTTTCAGACAGTATATCTTGATTCGGAAAAACGAAATCTTGACACCGAGGGAGAGCAAGAAACAGAAGAGACGGTAAAAGGGGTGTATTTGTGGTTTCATAAAAATCTTCTTTTGTACAGTAAAGAAAATAAAGTCGATATAGATTTTCTTGAACAGATGATTTTTATGCTGCGCCGGACTGTGTTGTGGGAAGGAAGGACAATGTAAATATCGTAAGCTGGCTTTTGACGGATTATCATTTAAGCAGTCGGACATGATCCCCGAAATCGTGGACGCAGAAGGAAAAACGACTCCGTGTTTTGCGGCAAAAGAAGCGTATGCAGGCGAGTGGGGGTATCTTAAGAAATGAAAAAACTTTTAGATCGGATTTTTATAGATGGTCTGGGCGGCATGGCACAGGGACTTTTTGCTACGCTGATCATAGGAACGATCATTCAGCAGATCGGGTTGTTTATGGGAGGCGGCACAGGAGATCTTATTTATGAACTTGGAAAGATTGCCGCAGGTTTGACAGGTGCAGGCATCGGAGTCGGTGTGGCGCGAAAATTAGAAGCAGGACATCTCGTAATCGTTTCGGCCGCGGTTGTCGGTATGATCGGTGCATTTGCCGGGAAAATCTTATCCGGACAGGTTCTTGTGGATGGAAATCTGGTTCTGGCAGGGCCGGGAGAGCCGTTAGGCGCTTTTGCGGCGGCGTATCTGGCGATCGAGATCGGGATCTTGATCTCGGGTAAAACAAAACTTGATATTATACTGACTCCGCTGGTCTGCATCGGAACGGGATCGGCAGTCGGTCTGTTTGTCGGTCCGCCGATTTCTGAATTTATGTTATGGCTTGGCTCCTTGATCAACTGGGGAACAGAGCAGCAGCCGTTTTTGATGGGAATTGTCGTTTCCGTTTTAATGGGAATGATCCTGACGCTTCCGATCAGCTCAGCGGCGCTTGGAGTAATCCTGAATCTGTCGGGACTGGCGGCAGGGGCGGCGACGATCGGATGCTGCTGTAATATGATCGGATTTGCGGTGGCTAGTTGGAGAGAAAATAAATTCAGCGGATTTCTGGCGCAGGGAATCGGAACGTCGATGCTTCAGATACCGAATATCGTAAGAAGACCTTTGATCTGGCTTCCGGTTATTTTGTCAAGCGCCGTTTTAGGTCCGATCGGAACAATGCTTCTTCATATGACGAACAATGCTACGGGATCGGGTATGGGAACAGCCGGACTTGTCGGTCCGCTTATGACATGGCAGGTAATGACGCAAAGTGAAGCGGGAGTGATCGTGCTCGGAAAGATCATTTTGATCCAGTTTATCCTTCCTGCGGCGGTGACGCTTCTCATTTCTGAGTTTATGCGGAAAAAGAAGTGGATCCGTCAGGGAGATATGAAATTAGAGTTGTAAGAGAAGTCTTAAAAAACAATGAAATCTATGACATGCCTTAGGATTTATGTTAGAATGAAAAAGTAAAATAACTGGCGGAGGCAGTCTGAAATGACGAGTGAACAACAAGTAGAAGCTGCGCTGAAAAGCTATGAGGATGTCGATAGCTGGAAGACGATCATTTTTCTGTATAACGCAGCGCTGAAAGAAGTAGGAACAAAGCTGGAGATTTTGAATGACGAATTTCAGCATGTACATCAATATAATCCGATCGAGCATATAAAGACAAGGATAAAGACGCCGGAAAGCATTGTGAAGAAATTAAGGCGGTATGGCCATGAGACGTCGATCGAGAACATGGTACGCTATATCAATGACATTGCGGGGGTACGTCTTATTTGTTCCTTTACATCTGATATTTACCGTTTGGCGGAGATGATCGGCAATCAAAGCGATCTGAAAGTTCTTTCGATCAAAGATTATATTAAAAATCCAAAAGAAAGCGGTTATAAAAGTTATCATATGCTTGTATCCGTTCCGATCTTTCTTTCCGACAGCGTAGTCGATACAAAAGTGGAAATCCAGATCCGAACGATAGCGATGGATTTTTGGGCGAGTTTGGAACATAAGATTTATTATAAGTTTGAAGGGAATGCGCCTGATTATATAAGCAGAGAATTGAAAGAGTGTGCGAAGATGGTGTCGGAACTTGACGACAAGATGCTCTCTTTGAATGAGGCGATTCAGGCCTGCATGATCAGAGACGATCAGAGAAAAGAAAGTATGGAAGATGTGTTTGACAATGTGATCGGCGAAAGAAGAAAACAGTAAAGAAAATCTTAAGTAATCTTAAGTTTTAAGCTTTGGGGGCAAAAGATATTGATGCTTTTGCCTCTTTTCGTTATACTGTATATTTGGAGGGAAAAGACGAATGCAGGAAGAAAAAACAGAAATAGAACGCTGCGATTTTATACATGTTCATGAAGATGTAGTAAAAAAAGTAAAGGAACACATTCCGGCAGAAAGAGAGCTGAATGATCTTGCGGAATTTTTTAAAGTGTTCGGAGATGTGACGAGACTGAAATTGTTAAGCGTGTTGTTTCATTCGGAGATGTGCGTGTGCGATCTGGCAAAGACGCTGAATATGACTCAGTCGGCGATCTCTCATCAGCTCCGCATTTTAAAGCAGATGAAGCTCGTGAAAAACAGAAGGGAAGGAAAGACAGTATTCTATTCTCTTGCAGACGGGCACATTAAAACGATTATTAATCAGGGAATGGAACATATACAAGAGTAATAAAAGAAAAGCCGGCGGGCAGGGAAAGCCGGCAAACAGGAGAAAGCCGACGAACAGGGAAAAGTTGACGGAAAAGGGAAAAAGGGATGACGAGAGAAACCAGAAAAAGGGAATTGGAGATCGGTATCGGTCTTGTTTTATATTTGCTGGCATTCTTAATAAGCATGCAGGCAAAGATGAAATCAAAGGCGGAGATGCTTTTGTTTTTACTGCCGTATATTGTATCGGCGATCAGTATTTATAAAGAGCAGGCAGAGAAATTTTTGAAAAAGCAGTTTCTGGATGAAAACTTACTGATGATCATAGCGACTGTAGGAGCATTTTTTGTAGGACGTTACAAAGAAGCCGTTGCGGCGATGCTCTTTTATCAGGTCGGAAAACTTGTAGAAGAAATCTCTCTGAGCAGGACGAAAAAATCTATTGCGAAATTTATTGATATTCGTCCGGAATATGCGAACCTGAAAATCGGAAACACAGAAAAGATTGTTCCGCCGCAGGAGCTGAATTTGAGACAGACGATCGTACTGCATCCGGGAGACAAGATCCCGGTTGATGCGGTTGTGACAAGCGGAACGGGAACAGTTGATATGAAGGCGCTGACAGGAGAACCGGATCCTGTCACTGTGCGGATCGGAGACAGGCTGTTCAGCGGAAGCATCAATCTGAACAGCGTGTTGGAAGCCAGAGTTGAGAAACTGTACAATGATTCTACTGCGGCGAAGATCATGCGGCTTGTAGAAAGCGCAAATGAAAACAAATCGGAGAGCGTACATTTTGTAGATAAATTCACAAAATATTATACGCCGATCGTTATTTTGATCGCGCTTTTAACTGTCATTCTCCCGCCTATGATGTTTGTGGAGGCGAAGGCTGAGTGGATATACAGAGGATTGATCATTCTTGTGGCGGCATGTCCGTGCGGGTTGATGGTTTCTATACCGCTTGCGTTTTTGGGCGGGATAGGATCTGCTTCAAAGCAGGGCGTTCTGATAAAAAGCGGAGCTGTTTTGGAAGATCTGATCCGGGTAGACACATATGTTTTTGATAAAACGGGAACACTGACGGAAGGCGTATTTCATGTGAAAGATATTGTTCCGTATAAGTTTGAAAAGGAAAGACTGTTGGAGCTTGCGGCTTTGGCGGAAAGTTATTCAAAGCATCCGGTGGCGCTGTCTCTTGCGGAAGCTTATGGAAAGCCGGCTGAAAGCACGCGGATCAAAGATGTGAAAGAAGAACCGGGGTACGGCGTTCATGCGTTTGTGGACGGACTGGAAGTTTATGCCGGGAACACAAGGCTGATGAACCGGGAAGGAATCCTTTACGCACAGACGGAAAAAGACGGAACTGCCGTTCATGTGGCTGTTGACGGAAAGTATGCGGGATACATATTGATTGCGGATACGATTCGTAAAGATACGGGAAAACTGATGCGCTGGATGCGAAAGAAAAATATGGGAACGGTTATGCTGACCGGAGATAACGAGCGTACGGCGGAAAAAGTGGCGGCAGAGCTGAAAATCGACAGCGTTTATGCGGAGCTGATGCCGGAAGATAAAGTGCAGCTTCTGGAAGAGTTTTGCAATGACCGCATGGAAAATGAAAAATTGGCGTTTGTAGGAGATGGAATGAATGACGCGCCTGTTTTGGCGCTTGCAGACATCGGCATCGCGATGGGCGGTCTCGGCGCGGATGCCGCGCTTGAGGCGGCGGACATTATCCTTATGGAAGATGAGCCGTCGAAGATTATAAATGCGGTGCGGATCGCAAAAGGAACGATCCGGTCTGTACGGGAAAATGTATTGTTTGCGATCGGTATGAAAGTATTTTTAGTCATACTTGCGTTTTTCGGTCTTGTGACGATGCAAAGCGCTATTATAGCAGACATGGTTGTGATGGTAATTAATATTTTGAATTCATTTTGGATGATGAAGTATCCGGAATCGGGGGTGTAAACGAATCGTGAAAATCAAAAAACAGATCGTGTTGGCGGCAGTTCTTTGTATGGCTGTGCCGACTGTGGCATCAGGCTGTGCAAACAGTGCGAAATCAGGTGTAGAGGCATTGGAGGCAGGAGATTATAAAGAGGCGCAGGCACAGTTTGAAAAACTGACTGAAGAAAAGGATAAGAAGAAATCGGCAGAGGGGTATCGGGGACTTGCGATGACATATTATGAGCAGGAGGAGTATAGCTCGGCTCTCGATGCGTTTAAAAAAGCTGTTGACACAGGAGTAGTACAGACGACTCAGATCTATAATCTGATGGGTGTTTGTGCAATGAAGACAGAGGATTACGAGGCGGCTCTTGAATATATACAGGCGGGTCTTGCATGGCGGAAACAGATATGTCAGGTGAAGAAGAGAAGAATTCGGAAAATGGAAAAGATTCTGCTGAAATGATTCAGGAGATGAGATATAACGAAGTTGTCTGTTATGAAAAACTGGCTGATTGGGAAAACGCGAAGCAAAAAGCGTCCGAGTATCTGATCGAATATCCGGAAGATACGGCGATGGAAAGAGAAGCCGAGTTTTTGGAAACGAGATAAACACCGTTTGGCAAAAGAAAGTCCTCATGAAAGGGAATTTTTCGTGAAAGGAAAATCTACGTAAAGGGAAAATCTATGTGGAGGGAAAATCTTTGTGAAGGGAAAATTCTCATAAAAGAAAAATCCTCATAAAAGAAAATTCGGAGAAATAATATGTATGAGATGGAGCAAATCGACGAGAGGGTGATCCTCGTCGGAATCGATACGGGAAATGAAGATGCGGCAAACCGTTCGCTTGACGAACTTTCGGAATTGGCGAAAACTGCAAAAGCGGCTGTAGTCGGCAGGCTGATCCAGCCAAGAGAGAGCGCGCATCCGGGAACATATATCGGGAAAGGCAAATTGACGGAACTCAAAGATCTTATATGGGAGACTGACGCGACGGGGATTATTTGCGACGATGAGCTGACGAGCGCACAATTAGGCAACCTTGAAGAAGAACTGTCATGTAAAATTATAGACAGGACGCTTTTGATCCTTGATATTTTTGCGGCGCGGGCAGTATCGGGAGAAGGAAAGATCCAGGTGGAGCTTGCTCAGCTTCGATACAGAGCGTCAAGACTGGCGGGGCTTGGCAGATCTTTATCCCGTCTCGGCGGGGGATCGGAACGAGAGGTCCGGGAGAAAAAAAGCTGGAGATGGACAGGCGTTT
>ENA-OQCP01000245-OQCP01000245.1-human-gut-metagenome-genome-assembly--contig:-NODE-245-length-23969-cov-3.762226_pt1 | contig 23969 bp, 34 predicted proteins | sample MGYA00242760_ERZ504583 | MGnify/ENA primary metagenome ERZ504583 (study PRJEB26092, sample SAMD00036308) | human gut metagenome | host: Homo sapiens | study: EMG produced TPA metagenomics assembly of...
ATTTTCTTTCTTATTCAACATAGCTTTTATACTATTTGCCAATATGCGAAAAACCATATGCTATTTTTATAAATAATCGCGTATATTTATTCATTTAAAAAAGCTCCGGTGATTTCAAAAAACACCAGAGCTTCAAATCTTTTATATCTAGTTTTATTTTTAACTTTCTTTGCCTTCCCCGGCAAAGTATTCTTTCACAAGTCTCACAACAACACCTGACAACAGAAATACTGCAATCAGGTTCGGAATCGCCATCAGACCATTGAATGTCTCGGCAATATTCCACATCAGTCCAAGTTCCATTGTAGCACCTACAATTGCAACCAACGCATAGAGTACCATGAATGGCTTATTCGCTTTTGTACCAAGAAGGAATTCCACACATCTCGTTCCGTATAATCCCCATCCGATAATCGTAGAAAATGCGAAGCAGCACATTGCAACCGCTGTAAAGATAGATACCCAGTTTCCATAAGTGGATGTAAATCCAAGAATAGTAAGTTCTGCTCCTGCCGCCTCTCCATATCCAACCGGAACACCGCTGCACAGAATAACGAGTGCTGTCAATGTACAGATTACAATGGTATCAACAAATACTTCGAAGATTCCGAAAAATCCCTGCTTAACAAGGTTTTCGTAAGGATGTTTTTAAGATTTAGGATTATGCGGTATGGCACGGGATATGCTATACCGCATTTCCTTTCCAGAGAGTGACCTTTGAATGGTCAAATTCTCCGATATGGTTATAGATGATTTCAATTTCCTGTAACCGTCTGCCGCTGCTCTTGTCAGGTGCATGGACGATAATCTTATCGACAAACTCCCGTAAGATTTCAGGTGTCAGTTCGGTCAGGTCCGTGTATTTCTTTACGATGGCAAGAAAGCGTTTCACATCAACACTTTTCTTTTCTTCCTGCTGAAGCTCATTCTGAATTTTGTCTGCCTCGGCCTGTAAGGTATGCTGTTCATCCTCATAGCCTTTTGACATTTTCATAAACCGCTCGTCAGAAAGTTTGCCTGTGATATTGTCCTCATAGATACGCTGGAAGATGGTGTCCAGTTCCCCGATACGCTTCTGCAGCTCAATCAGCTTCTTTTTCTTCTGCGCCAGCTCACGGTTTTTTTGTCGCACATCGGCATCCATCACCATCCGCACAAATTCATCCTCATAGTTGGAAACATAGCGGATGACTTCTTTCAGGTTTTCCAGGACAATTCGCTCCACTACCACGTTACGGATATAGTGCATGGTACAGTTGGAAGTATTGCTCCTGTAATTTCCACAGATATAATGATGTTTTTCTGCCGGTTCATCAGCTTTCCGATGGAAGGTCAGTTTGCTCCCGCAGTCTGCACAGTAGAGCAGGCCGGAGAACATGGGCATTTCCCCCATCCTGGTAGGCCGCCTTTTCCCGGCCCGGATTTTCTGGACGATCTCAAACGTTTCCTTGTCAATGATGGCTCATGGGTATCTTCAAAGACCTTCCACTGATCGGGAGTATGCTTGATTTTCTTATGGCACTTGTAAGACTTGTTGTGCGTCTTAAAGTTTACCGTATGCCCCAGGTAATCCACCCGGTCCAATATCATTGCGACAACCGGGCCGTTCCATGCGTATTTATGGGGAGGGAGTACGGTACGCGGTTTCTCGCCTCTTTCCAATGCGTAGTAGGTGGGGCAGAGGATTTCTCTTTCCGTCAGCATATTTGCAATCTGGGTAGGACCATAACCACTGACACACAGACGGAAGATTTCACGGACCACTTCGGCGGCTTCTTCATCCACGATCCATTCCTTTTTGTTTTCAGGATTTTTCCTGTAACCGTAAGGAGGATGGGAGCCGATATGTTCTCCGGCCATTCCCTTTGAACGCTTCACTGCACGGATTTTCTTGCTGGTGTCCTTTGCGTACCATTCATTGATGATGTTGCGGAAGGGGGTAAACTCGTTATCTTCCTGGTTGCTGTCCACCCCGTCATTGACTGCGATAAAATGAACATCATGCTCCGGGAAAAAGATTTCCGTGTACATACCTACTTGCAGATAGTCACGGCCCAGGCGGGACATATCCTTGACGATAACCCGCTTTACCTTGCCGCTCTCCACATCTGCGATCATGCTCTGGAAGCCGGCCCGGTTGAAAGTCGTGCCTGAGATACCATCATCAATGTAAAACTGGATGTTGGTGTATCCCCTGTCCATTGCGTACTTTTTGAGGATTTTCTTCTGATTTATAATGCTGTTGCTGTCGCCCTCCTGTTTGTCGTCCTGGGATAACCGACAGTAAAGAGCGGTGATTTCATCGCTGCTCAAAACGGTAAAAGGAAAACTGTTCACGGCAGGGCGGGTGTTTGACTGTAACATTTTAACCTCCTTATCCGACAGTCAAACAGACAATGCTTTTCCTAACTCAATTATACCGCGCTGCTGGAAGCTGTCTGCTGCCTTTTTCTATTTGTTTGCAGTATTTTTTCGGAGGTCATTCCGTATCAGACGCTTCACTTTGGAAACGGCGTCCTCCGTGGCGTCAGGTCTGGAATGGGATTTCACAACATAAGTTGTATTCCCAATTTTATATTCACGCACCATCTGCGGCGCGGTTCTTACTTCGTTTTGCATATAGTTCACCCTTTCAAATACAAAACCATTTCTTGCATCAAAAGAGACAGAAAACGGACGGCTGTTGGCACAGCTCCACGGGAGTCTCACCCCGGCCCATGCTGATGGGTGCGGCGCACAATGCTTTGCGGGCGTTCAATGCGCGAGTATCTTTAACCCTGCCTGTGCTTCATCGCCCACAAGCTGCCACGCTTGTTTTGCGGCCTGGTTATAATCGCTCGCCTGTTTAGTAGGGGTCCCGTCCTGCGGACTTGCAACAGGGTCATGGCGCACCGGCCGTATGGCTCGGCACAGACAGGAATGTATCCGTCTGCCTTATGCTGCGCCGGAGGCTCCCGCCGGGCTTTCTTTGTCAAGGTGCTGCCTTCGGCCACGAAAGAGAGAAACAGGGAAAGGGTAAGCTGTTTCCGCTTTCAGACCGGGTTTGTCAACTCATGCTGACAATGGAATGAATGAGCTTGATCTCCAATCGGCGCTTCATGTACTCGTCCACCCGAACATGGGGCTGGCCGTCAGGATCGTAAAGCGTCCGGGTGCAGAGCTTATTGATATAGCCTCATAATACCGGAGTACCTGATCCACAGCCTGAGAGTCCCCGTCACGGGCGGCGTCAATCACCGAAAGAGGAAGAAGCTCCTTGCCCTTGTAAGCGGGTTTCTTCATACCTTCAACCTCCCTTCGGCATGAGTGCGGCCAACTTGATCCGCAGCTCGGTCAATGATTTTGCCCTTCGCCGCTGAACGGCGCTGCGAGACATTCCAACAAGGCGGCCAACCTCCTGATCCGGCAGGTCCAGAACAAAATGCAGGATCAAAATACTCTGCTCCTGAACAGACAAACCGGCGAAGGCATCAGCCACAAGCTCGTTTTCAATATGTAGGTCATACCCGTGGGACGAGAATGTAAATCTGTCACTTGGGTAATGATCTACAACGCAGAGCTTGTCCATCTCCATTTGCGGAAGGTCGCTGAATGACAGTTCCCTGTCACGGCGCCTCTGCATTTCCCGAAGGTAGTCGATTGCCTCATGGTACAGTACTAGCTTGCAGTAAGCATCGAACTGGCACCGCTCGCCATAGTCATTGCGGGGGATCATATCCATCTTTTCACCCCCTTTCCTGGGGGAATGAGGTGGTTTTCTCCCTTTCCGCTAACAAGGCGAACGCAAAGCCGATCGCTACCCGCTAAAAGCCTCCTTTTGAAAATTTATCAAAAATTTTTCGAGGCGGGCTTGTCCTCGGAAAACAGAAAAAAGCGCCCAACAAGTCGCAACGGACCTGCTGGGCGCAGAAGTGTTTTATAAAGAAGAGTGCTTACATGGTATAGTTCATACTCAAAGCCAGACGACTCCGACGGAGGGGCTACGCTTTTTTTAACTGGTGCAGATCATGGATACTGCGAAACAAAAAGAAGGACACGGCAAAATAACCTCCAATCGGCTACCGTGTCCCTGCAAGTCGTCATTGGTTTGTGTAGACGCAAAGAAACGGCGGCTCTGAAAATCAAAGCCGCCGTTTCAAATGGGCGTGTCAAATTGTCTGCTCTACGACGGCTTTTTTTCTTTTGCCGTCGTGCGGCAGATCATTTCAATATTCGGTTGAAGTATCGTTATTCGGTGTTAAGTTCTACTAATACAACCTCTGGACGATTATTAAATCGGAATGGAATAATACTATTTCCAAGGCCGCGGCTAACAACCATATTTGTCTTTCCGTCTGTATAAAGGCCGGAATCATATTTAGGAAACAGCCCTTGGTTGGGGCAACGAGCCCCCCAATAAAAGGTAATCGAAACTGCCCTCCGTGTGCATGACCACATAAAACCAAATCAACACCACAGCATACATAGGTTTCAAATAACTCTGGCCGATGTGATAGCAGTATAGTGTAACTGTTTTCGTCATCAATAAGGCTATTCAATTTTGTGTTGACCATGGCTGGCGCTTCATTAAACATATCGCCCTTAATCGTAAAGTCAGAATCAGAAAGCCGATAAGGGTAATCATTTCGTTGTTATGCACTAACTGTATTGCTTCATCTTCAAGGACAGTTACGCCAGACGCTTCAAGCCCTGTTTTGAATTGATCATAATGTGAGAAGTTAGCTTCGTGGTTTCCAGTTACAAAGTAGACAGGGGCTATTTGAACAGCTTGTTTTATAAAATCAAACGCAATCTCAATGTCTGTATGTCCAGCATCGATTAAATCTCCAGTTATCACAATAATATCCGGTTCGTGTTCAGACAGCAATTCTATCAATCTGTATTGCTTTCTCCAAATTCAGCATTATGCAAGTCGGACACTTGTGCAATCCGAAAATTAGAAAAGGCAGATGCTATGCGATCGCTGGAGATATTAACCATACTTACCATCAATGCTGAATTGCCCCATATAGTATAGATTATCAAAACCAGCAGTATAGTTGTTAATACACAAATCTTCACCAATACTCTGGTGGAAAGGATTTTTTTCATTTTTTCCTCTCTTTCATCAACTTAATTATAAAAAATCAGCTTACAAACAGGTGAATTTCAACTTACGAATTTGTAAGACAAAAGTGGGCGGCTTCTAAAGCCACCCGCTTCAAAAGTAGAATTACTGTGCGCTGATTGTATCAACAATGGACATATTGCGTATTCTCTTGATTGGCCCATGCACAGCCAGAATTACAGAGCTTACGACAATCAACAGAATAACAGCTACCTCTGGTAATGGAGGAGTCCAAGCATCCCCCCATCTATAACTTATCAACATTCCAAACAATAGCTTGTTACAAAACAGTCCCAACACCGTACCAACTACACCGCCGATTATGGTATAGGTGAAGGCTTCTGCAACAATCATTTTACTTAGCTGTCCCATGCTAACGCCGATAGCACGGAAAGCGCCATACTGTTTCAACCGTGCAGACACACTCATGGAAATACTATTGATTATGTTAAAAATTGTAATCATTGCAATTAGGACGAGGAATCCATAGATGAACAGCCAAAAACAATAGTAAGTTCCCATGGTACTGCTGTTACCCATGCGTTCATCAGCGAAAGTAAATGAGGAATCTACCATTTGGCGGATCACATAAACATCTTCGTCTGTTGTGCCTTTCACTAACTGCACATCAATAACCGTATATTTCGACTCGCCAGTAATTTGTTCAAATGTATCCTCTGAACAAATAATTGTTCCAACACCGGCGGCACTGTAAAACGGACAGTCGGACAACATTCCCACGATTTGGATTTCTTTACTTTGTCCGTTTGTATTCAACGATACAGTATCGCCTATTTGTATTGTGTTCTGCGAATTATAAACAATTAAGCCCGTCCCTAAATCAGTTTGCACAGATTCCAGAGAACCCTCTAATAAATAGTCCTTTGCCCAATCAAATTGATACTGCTCATAAGAGATTAAATCCATCTTTTTTTGAATACCGTTTGTGACAGACGGAACCTCGTATGCAAATTTTCTTCCATACGCTAAATCCACAACAGGATTTTCCTTTAGATCATCAAGTAATGCTTTGTCAATAGCACAGGCGTTATCAGGCTTATGATAGATAAATCTGCTGTCCAAGGTTGGAGCGGTGTTAAGGTATGCTGCATGAACTCAACTGTTACAGAGAATGAAAGGAAAAGGATAATACTGAGAGCAAATGAGCTTGTCATCAAAAACAGATTTTTCCGATTTGCTTTTGCATGATAAATTCCAAGTGCTGTATCAATCTTAAGCAGTTGTGTATTAGCAGCATTTCTTGCAGGCTCCAAGTCGTTTGCATTACCGGAAACCGCTGCAACGGAGATACTTTTGCTGCTTTCTTTGCCGGAGAATAGGCAGCGAACAAAACCGTTACCAAGCCCACAACGATTCCTGCAAGAATACTTGGTACGCTAAATCCGAATGTAGGCATCGCTTTGAAAAATTCCGGACTTAGGAAACGCAAAATCGCACATAAGACCCAAATGACAACTATACCGATGGAAATACCCACAGGGATTGCCAAACGGCACCAACTAAGCGCCTCTTTCCGTACTAAGCGCATAACCTGTTTTGGTGTTGCACCGATACAGCGCATAAGGCCGAAAAATTCGGTACGCTGGGCTACATTGCTGTTCAGGCTGCTTGCAATCATCATAATACCAGCTAACATTACCAGTACAAACAATACAGCCGCAGCCAAGTAAACCTGTAACAAAAAGGGAACGCGGCTTTGTCCAAGCAATCCAAGCAGATTGTTGTTGGAAGATATTTGTTCATTCGATAAATTGCATTGTTCTTTCAAATCTGCAATTTTCCCTTGTATATTTCTTGTGTTTGCAAATTGAGTAAAAAACATAATGCCGTAATCATTCGGCTCCCCGTCTGATACATTCGGATAAATCGCGCAGTAATCCTCTGTGTTCAAAATGATGCCGTAGGAGTCGCCACTCATGATCGAGGCGGTATTATTCATAAATCCTGATATGGTAAAATTCAGTTTATCGCCATCAGGAGTTTCTACGGCAATGGGATCACCAATCGCAACACCCATTATCTGCTTTGCATTTTCAGTCACCAACGCTTCATTACTTGTCTGTGGAAAAACACCTTCTTCAAGTTGGTCAGTCCAGATTTCAGTTATATAGCTTTCATCACAACCGCATATCGCTACATCTTTTCCACCCAAAGTGTAGCCTAAATCTCCACGATAATTGAGTACGCCATACGGTGAAAATACTTCAATATCAGGGCGTGAAGCAATAATTGCTGCTTCTTCATTGCTGATATTCTTAATGGCAATATGCCAATTCCCAGACTCCTGCTGTGCCTGCAAAATCTGGCTGCGGATGAACATATCTGCCATTCCAAAAATAGTTGTAACCAGAAATACCGCCAGCACAATGCAGAAAATAGACATTCTGCTTTGCTTCTTGTGGATTTTTGCGGATATGGGAACAAGGTCAAGATAATGCTTCATTTGTTTTTCCTCCCAAATCCGTCAAAACGCCATCTGATACCCGGAACACCCGATCAACGGATGCAGTCAAATCCTTATTGTGGGTAATCATCAGGATTGTTTGCTGATAGCGACGGGACGCCTGCGTAAGCAGGGCGATAACATCCTGACTATTCTTGCTGTCCAGATTGCCAGTAGGTTCATCTGCCAGAATCAGTTTGGGCTTTGTGATTAACGCCCGGCCAATGGCAACACGCTGCTGCTGTCCGCCGGATAGTTGGCTCGGCAGGTGATGTCGACGCTCGGTAAGTCCCAAGAGTTCCAAAATTTCTTCTACTGCTGCCGGGTCTGGTTTGCGATAGTCCAAAAGAAGCGGAAACATGATATTCTGCTCCACATTCAGCTCGGAAACCAACTGAAAGGATTGGAAGATAAAGCCGATATTACGACGGCGGAAAATCGTGCGCTGTTCCTCTTTCATGGAAAACAGGTCTTGTTCATCAATCCAAATGTGGCCGGAAGTAGGGGTATCCAAAGCTCCAATACAGTTCAGTAATGTGCTTTTGCCAGAACCGGATTCACCCACAACGGCAGCAAATTCGCCTTTATCCAGGGAGAAGGAAACCTTCTTCAACGCTTCGACTTTCGCCTCACCCTTGCCATAAGTTTTACATAAATCTTGTACTTTCAATATTTCCATAGTCATCAGTACCTCCTTTCTCAAAAGGATAGCAAAAACAGCTTACAAGCAGGTGAATTTGACCTTACAGATCCGTAAGGAAAGATAGTGTAAACAGCGTACCTTTTCCGACTTCACTTTGTACGGAGATAACACCGTTTTGACCCTCAATAATGGACTTGGCAAGGGGAAGCCCCAGCCCGATTCCTTGTGTATCAAGGGAATGTTTGCTGCGATAAAAGCGTTTAAAGATATGGTAAATATCTTCCGGGACTATGCCGTTACCATTATCAGAAATAAAAATCCGAAACATAGCAGGAGTGCGCTCCCATGTAATACGGACAATACCGCCAGCTTGCGTGTGATCCAGTGCATTTTTTACAATGTTTCCAATCGCTTCACCTGTCCATTCCATGTCACAAATAAGCTGCTGTTCACCATCGCCATCTATCTGAATCTGCTTGCTTTCGCTTTTAGCCCTTGTGGTTAGGTCATTGACTGAATGAGCTATCAGCTCGGACACACGGCAACTTTTTTTCTCAAAAATGATGTTTCCCGTATCCAGTCGGGTTATCTTCAACATGGATAAGATTAACTGCTCCATACGCTTTAGAGAAATACCCATCTTCGCCGCAAACTGTTTGACCGTTTCTGCATTTTCTGGCTCACTTTCAATGATCTCCTGATACATAGTGAGGGCTGCCAGAGGCGTTTTGAGCTGGTGAGATATATCGGATATGGTGTCTTTCAAAAACTCTTTTGCTTTACGTTCTGTTTCATTTTTGGATTGGAGCATAGTTGCAAGCTGTTCTATCGAAGAAAACACTTGGTAGATAGCCCCCTCATAATTCTGCGGTAAATGACAAGAGTAATCCCCGTTGATGTAATTTAGCAATATTTTGTCGGCCTGTTGATACAATCGCTTCCTTTTCCAGAAAAAAATAAATATTCCTATGGCAAGCACAAAGAGAAAAAATAGCACAGTGCATAGCATGGTGCAGAAAGCGGAACGCTGAAATTGATTGAAATAAGACCGCATACTGCTTTCTGACTGTTTTCCCAAACCCGCAGCCGCTAATAATGACCTACCATCGTCACTGATGTCTGTGTTCGTAAAGGCAACTGCAACCACTTCTTTCGGAACACCCTGTTCCAAAAGTGAGGATGAAACCGCTTCATCATGTTTGAGCCATAGGACTTCTGCATCGTTCACCTGATAAATAGTCAAAACGGTTGCTGTACCTACAAACAGCAGAGCAAACAAAGTCAAAAATAGCAGGAACCCTTTAATCTGTCTATCTTGGTACAAACTCATATAGACACCTCTTTCCATTGGTAGCCGAACCCACGAATGGTTATAAGGTGTTCTGGATGGGACGGATTGGTTTCCACTTTTTCACGAAGCCGCCGTACATAGACGGACAGGGTATTATTATCAACAAAATTTCCTGTATCATCCCACAGCTCATTTAGAATGATGTCCCTTGTCACAATGCGATTTGCGTTTCTTACCAGCAGACAAAGCAAACGATATTCGGCGCTTGTCAAATCCAATGCTTTTCCCTTTAAGGTTGCACGGCTACCCAACAGATCAATGGTAATGTCGCCACATTCCATAGAAGTGTTTTTTTCGCTTTTGGAAACTCCGGCCCGACGCAACAGCGCCCGGATGCGGGAACACAATTCCCCCAGTTTGAAAGGCTTGGTGATATAATCGTCCCCACCGCTATCTAATCCACGAATTATGCTGACTTCTTCATCCGATGCAGTCAGAAATATAATCGGTATCTGCTGCTTTTCTTTTCTTACTCTTTCGCATACGTCAAATCCTGTTCCATCTGGCAGAGTAACATCCAAAATCAATAAATCGTATCGGTCGAGTTCGGATAAGTATTGTTTTGCTTCACATACTGTACGGGCAACTTCAACATCAAATTCATTCTTTTTCAAAGAGTAGACCAAGCCATCTATTAGACTGACATCATCCTCCAATAGCAATATTCTATTCATGTTTTAATTCCTTCCCTTGTTTTGTCCTTCCGTCAATCGGCTTTTCTGCGTTCTTTGGGATCAGCCAAACACCAGCCATCTTTACAGCGCCGGGGATACGCCCTCCGGAACACAAATAATTTACCTGGCGAGGCGTAACATTCCACTTCTGGCCTGCCTCTTTTAATGTCATGTAGTCCATTTTGCACCTCCCCCAATATTATATTTCGTCTGCACGAAGAATACAAGGATATAAATATGAATTATAAAATGCAGGCAGAATGGATATCATATCATTCCATGCGCAAACTATGAAATATAGAATGTATGTGGGTGATGTTGAATGGCAAAAGTTAAAGACTGCCCTGGCTTTGAAACCTTCGGTGCAGATGTAAAAGAAGCACGGAAGGCGAAGAACCTTGCACGAAAAGATTTAGCTGAAAAGGTGAATATTGATACCAGGTATCTTGCCAACATTGAAAACGAGGGCACGATCCCCAGCCTGCCGGTCATCATACAGCTTGTAAAAATCTGCGGCCTGCCGATGGAGAGATATTTCAATCCAGAGGTCATGCGAGAGGAAAGCGAGTGCGCCAGCGGGTCGGACAGAAGTTGAAGCTCTGCCCGGAACAGTATTTGCCAATCGTGGAAGGTGCCATTGACGGGGCATTAAAAATTGAACAGCCGAATGAAGAAACGGAGGGTGTCTGAACATCCTCTGTTTTCTTTCATTTTGTGGGTAATTCCAGACTTCCGTAACGCTTTATAAGTAGGGATAAGAAACGATAGCAAGCACAGCAAGCGAGTACCCGCTTGCGAATTTTGAAATTTTCAGGTCCCTTACCCGAAAATCCAAAATTGCTTGTTGGGATAGTCCCAAACCCTTATGAAGAACGGAGGCGGCGCATGGCAAACCGAAAACGGAATATTCAAATAAAATTCTATGTCACGGAGGACGAAAAACGGCTCATAGACGAAAAAATGAGCCAGTTACCCACACGCAGATATGGCGCTTACCTCCGCAAGATGGCGATTGACGGATATATCATCTATACGGACACCGCAGATATCAAGGCATTTACCAAAGAGCTTTCCGCCATTGGTCGGAATATCAACCAGATTGCCAAGCGGATCAACGCCGGAGGTCCTGCGTATCAGGCCGACATGGACGAGATACGGGAAAGGCTGGATGAGATATGGCAGTTACAAAGACACATCCTATCAAGTCAACGCTGAAAGCCGCCATTGACTATATCTGTAACCCGGAAAAGACGGACGGAAAGCTGCTTGTTTCTTCCTATGGCTGTGCCGCCGAAACTGCGGATATCGAATTTTCCTGGACCCGCCGCCATGCCATCGACAAGGGAACGAACCTGGGCCGTCACCTGATCCAAGCCTTTCAGCCTGGGGAGGTTACGCCGGAACAGGCCCATGAGATCGGCATGGAGCTTGCAAAAGAAATCCTGGGCGGCAAGTATGAATTTGTACTTACTACCCATATAGACAAAGATCATGTTCATAACCACCTGATTTTCAATGCGGTCAGCTTTGCGGATCACAAGCACTATCATTCCAACAAGCGAAGCTATCACGATATCCGCCGCACCTCCGACCGGCTTTGCAAGGAACACGGTCTGTCCGTTATCATCCAGGACAGGACAAGGGCAAGAGCTATATTGAACATCAGGCTGCACAGAACGGCACCAGCTATAAGGCAAAGCTGAAAGCGGCAATCGACCGACTCCTGCCAGCCTGTTCCGATTTAGAAGAACTGCTTCGCCGCCTGCAGAGAGAAGGCTATGAGATCAAGCGGGGCAAATATATCTCTGCCAGAGCGCCGGATCAGGAACGGTTCACCCGTCTGAAAACCCTGGGTGTGGACTACACCGAAGAAGCCCTTGCCGCCCGGATCGCCGGACGCGCCAGACCTTCCCGCCAGCCGAAACAGCGGAACGGAAAGATCAGTCTGCTCATTGATATCCAGAACAACATCAAGGCACAGCAGAGTGCAGGCTTCACCCATTGGGCGAAGCTGAACAATCTGAAACAGCCGCCAAGACCATGAATTTCCTGACCGAACACGGGATAAGCAGTTATGGAGAACTGGAAAGCAAATTGAACGCAGTATCCGCACGCAGGGATACCGCTCATGCAGAAATCAAGCGGATAGAAAGTAGAAGTGTCGAACTTGCCCTTGTGATGAAGCACGCCGGAACTTACCGTCAGCTAAAGCCGCTTTATGACCGATACCGTAAATCGAATGATAAAGAAAAGTTCCTGCGGGGGCATGAGGGCGAGATCATCCTTTTTGAAGCAGCCGCCAGAGAATTGAAACGGATGGGGGCTGTGCCGCTGCGACAACGGAAAGCATGAAAACGGAGCTTGCCAATCTCAACGCAGAAAAGGAACGGCTCCTTGCTGAATACAAAGCCGCAAGAACCGAAGCCCAGGAATACGATACCGTCAAGCAGAATGTGGATGCGCTGCTGGCCGTTCCAAAGGAACAGAAACAACAGCGGCGGCATGAACTTGAATAATTTTCTCTGAAAGACGCTGGGCGTAGCTCCCGGCATCCTGTATAATGGAACTGCGGAAGGAGGTTTTACCGATGACAAGAAGCGAAGCAATCAAAGCATTTTTCTTCAAAAGTGTACTGCCCGTAATCGTGGCGCTGATCCTGTATTGTATTTTCAAATCCGCCTGCATGAAGAACGGAGAGCTTGACTATGTATGGCTCTGGATACTCTGCGGGCTGCCGTTTGGCCTCCATCGGATGTGCCTCTGGATCGTGCCGGGCGGCGGCTCCCTGGGTGTAGGGATCGCCCTGTTTGCATTGAACTTTATTATCGGCGGCGTGATAGGCGGTTTCGTTCTGGCATGGCGGTTGATTGTGGCGGTATGGTATGTGCCGCTGACAATATACCGGCTGATTATTGGTTGATTTTCTTGCGTCATGGAAATATGGAAAACTGCCGCTCGTGCTGATGGAAAAGCCATTCACAACCTGATGGAAAAAGACAAGCCTTTTCCACAGGTCTGCAAACAACTTTCCCACAGCCTCGCAATTCTGGCAGTTTACGCACATTCCCACAACGCCTACTACGGCGGCTATCCATCCTTTCCTATCCAATCCTAAAAAAATACTATGGAAATCCTTCTCTAACTGAGGTACAGTTTGTACCCCTGTTCAAATAATTTGATTAAAAAGAAAAAGCGGGAGTACAGCCGATCGGACGAACCGAAAAGCTGTACTCCCGTTTTGCGTGACAGAAAGTGTTTGAAATCAAGCATTTTTTTCATGTGCCAGCAAGCAGACCGACACATGAGAAATCATAAAGGCTCCCTTTGAAAATACGAATACAGGGAATTATTCTGCGTTTTTCGCCCCCTTATCCTCACAGATTTTAGATCGTTTGGAACTGTAATGCGGACAAGCGACCAGACACGCCCGGAAACTCTGCTTGCAGCCATGAACACATTTTTTACAGATATGGTTATACTGCCGCCTGCCGTTCTCGCCCAGGAAGAACGCCCATTCCAGCCGCCACTTCTTGCTTCGGCTCATAGGCAGTCCTGCTCCGGCACATCACGACCGGACTTCTTGCCCTCCGGGGGCTTATGCTCGGCACACTCCCGCTTGGCGTCCTCCAACCGCTCACGGATGGAAGGCTTCTCCGGCGTTGTCCGCTCTGCATACTCCTGGGCTTTTTCCAATTCTTCGCCGCGTCTGCCGTTGTTGATAACGCCGTCGATCATGCCGTAGTCATCCTCCAACGTCATTTCCGCTGTGCGGAGGGGATTGCCCTTCTCCGGCTGCTCCGCTGCCACGGCAAAGGCCCGTGTACCATTTCCCATGATAAGATACTTTCCATCATCGGAAATATGGTGGACACCGTAACCGGCCGCCTCCATCTGTTCCCGGCTCATAGCCGTCACCTGAAAGCTGCCCCTGGGTGTCTGCACACGTTCGCCAGTTTCAAAACGGTCTGGCAGATAAGCGAGGTCTTGCTTCTCTGCCAGGACAGGGAGAACAACGATATTGCCATTGATCTGCATAAATCGTTCCGGCGTTTTGAACTGTTCCGTGTATTTCTGGATCAGTTCCGGGGACAGGGATGCAAAATCTTCCTCACCAAGTCCAACCACCAGGAAAGTCCCTGCTACGATATCATAAATTTCTCCATTTTCATCCCGTAGCCCACGGTTCAGATTAAGCCCTATGAGCTTTCCTTCATCATTGCAAACCAGCGCCACCGGGTCAGAATAGGGATAAGTTGCGCCAATGTCTCCGCCGACCTCCGCCTGCAGGGAATGGAGATCGGGGTCAATCTCCTTCACATAGGGTTCCTTCATAGGCTCCACTACAAGCACAGTCATCTTTTCCGAGGCAACCTTCTCCGCAGCGGACAGCATTTCATCCACACGGGATTTAGCCGGGTCATCCAAAGCGGCCTTGACCTCCGCCGGGTCAAAATCAAGAAATTCCTCATAGCCCGTGGCGTCCTTGAACTTTTCAATCTCCGAAGGAAGATAGTCCTCCTGCGTCTGCCCCAGTGCTGCCAGCTTTTCATCCAAAGCGGAAATGCGTCCGGCCATCAGATTTTCATACAGTTCTTCCTTTGCGGCGTGTGCCTCCGGGTGCTCCGCCGCATACTGTGGATCGTTCTGACGGAAAAACTCGTCCATGTCAAAGGCAATATCCATAGCCCACTCGGATTTTTCTTCTTCGGGAAGATCGTCCTGAAAGGTCATCACCCGGTACTCGTCGGGGATACTGCCGCGCTCACCGTCGTAATACTCATGGAAACTGTCACCCGTATCACGCACATAGCCCTGATCCGTGAAGGCGCCGTTTCCTCCAACGCACGTCCGGCGTAGCTCATAGTCGATGTAATTCTGCAAATGCTCTGGCACCTGCATAACGTCCAGTTCTTCGATGTAATAGCGGCCCAGGTCGTCATAGTCATGGATATCGGGGTAAACCTCATAGCAATCCAGATTCTCGGTGAGGTTGATGATCTCCTGCAGGCTGCCGCAATGGTCGCCCATTTCCATACCGGCCTGAAACTGTGCGTATTCGCTTTCGCTCATTTCATCCAGCTTCGATGCCAGATAATTCAGCTCGTCCAGATTTTCATATTCACCCAGCTTACTGTAAAGACCGTCCACATAGCAGTCATAGTCCGTGATGAACCATTCCTCATAGGGCTGGCCGAAGTCATCCTTCTGGCCGATTCCGATCCGCTTAAACACTTCCTTCAATTCCTCGGCGGTGGTGGGAAACTTCACCCACTCGCCCACAAGCTCGCCCTCATTGTACTTCCCAAGATTGGTGATAAAGGCGGCAAAGGGATAATCCTTGTCGTGATCGTAATATGGCATATCAGCACCTCCTTACAGTTCCGGCGCAGACTTTTCCTTGTGGGGCTGCGCCTTGTTTTTCTCTGCACATTCCTTCTTGCCCTGTTCCAGCCGTTCCCGGATGGAAGGCTTTTTCTCCGGCTCCGCAGGGCGTTCATGCACCCACTCGTCGCCGGAGAGAGAAATATATCCGTGTTCCGTAAAATGGCCCTGTTCCTCCTGCATGGCGTACTTGCCAAAAGGAACAGGTCGATTGCTTTCAGAAGTTCCGGGGGCAGCAGCATATCCATGTGCTGTGCCAGATACCGCCAGCCAAGATCGTTCAGATCACGGATATTGGGCTCAAATACGAAATAGTCGATGTTGTCCGCAAACTCCTTGAACTGCTCCGGCGCTGTCAGCTTGAAGGGCGAGGCCTGCACCGCCTCCAACAGTTCCCTGTCCTCTGGGGAGAGGGCAGCCACCGCCGCCCTCACTTCGGGTAAATGTTCCAAAGTCTTATTTTCTGCCATTGACACCTTCCTTTCTTTTCGGAAATTCCAGCTTAAAATTGATGTACTTGCCGCCCGTGTCATCCAGGATCACCGCAGCGTCATAAGCAGCCTGTTTCTTTTCAGACCACATTCCCTTGACATTGGTGCGACCCTTTTTCAGAAGGTCCGTTGCCATCTTCTTTGTCAGCTCCTTCTTGCGGCTCGTCCAGAAGCGGTCATTTTTCCAGAGGACGAGACCGCAGGACCGATCCGAACACGCAAAGTTCTTCTTACCCTCATAAACCGGCTGGCCGCAGCGGGGGCAGGTACCGATCATTTCCTTCTCCGGGGCAAACAGCTTTTTGCCATCCTCGGAAATGCAGGAATAGGTGGACACGATCTCTTGAACCATCGTGCGGATACCGTCCATGAAGGTATCCGGGTCAGTGCTGCCCCTTGCGATCTCCGTTAATTTCTGTTCCCATTCCGCTGTCAGCATGGGAGAGGTCAGTGGCTCCGGCAGGACCGTGACAAGGTTGATACCGGCTTTTGTGGGGATCAGGCTCTTGCCCTTGCGTTCCACAAATCCGGCTGCCACCAGCTTTTCGATGATAGCCGCCCTGGTCGCAGGCGTGCCAAGACCTTTTCGCTCCGCCTCATCGGGAATATCATCCTTGCCTGCGTTCTCCATCGCGGACAGGAGGGTATCTTCGGTATAGGGCTTCGGCGGCTGGGTAAAATGCTCGGTAACGGCAATTTCCGCACTGTCAAAAATCTGCCCTTCGGTGAAGTCCGGGAGCGTGCCGCCGTCCCCATCCGCAGGCTTTTCCTTCAAGAAGGCACGGAAAATGCGGTCGATCTCCCGCCAGCCTTCGGCAAGGACGCGCTTGCCCTTTGCGGTGAAGGAATGGCCGCAGCAGTTGAAGTTGCCGTGACCGCCTCATACACATACGGCTCTGCCGATGCACACAGCAGCTTGCAGCAGACCAGCAGAAACAACTTGCGTTCGCCCAGAGGCAGAGCTTGATATCCGCTTTTTCAATCTCCATCGTGGGGATAATGGCGTGGTGATCGGATACATCTTTATCGGAGATCATGGCCTCCACCAGCGGAAAGAAGTTGCCGCAGCCATCAAAAGGCGGCAGCTTTACCGCCAGGTGGATCACACAGGAGACCGTTTCCGCCATGTCGGAGGTCAGATAGCGGCTGTCCGTGCGGGGATAGTCAGCAGCTTCTTTTCGTAGAGGCTCTGGGCGTAGTCTAAGGTCTGCTTCGCCGTGTATCCAAACAGGCGGTTTGCCTCCCGCTGCAAGGTGGTAAGGTCATAGAGCTTCGGCGGCTGTTCTTTCTTCTGTTCCTTCGTGACAGAGATACAGGTGACGGCCGCACCCTTGCACATAGCCGCTACCTGTTCCGCCTCCACCGGATCGGTGAACTTCTCCGACACCGCTTCGGCTCCGTCCAGCGTCAGGCGCAGCAGATGATATTTCTCTTTGTGGAACAGTGTGATTTTTGCGTCACGCTCTGCCAGCATTGCCAGCGTAGGCGTCTGCACACGGCCCACATTCAAGGTACGGTGATAGAGAACGGAAAACAACCGTGTGGCGTTGATCCCCACCAGCCAATCAGCTTTCTGGCGGCAGAGTGCTGATTGATACAGGGCTTCATAGTCGGCACCGGGGCGCAGATCAGAAAATCCCTCCCGAATGGCGCTGTCCTCCATCGAGGAAATCCAAAGGCGAAGGATCGGTTTGTGGCAATCCGCCATTTGATACACCAGACGGAAGATCAGTTCCCCTTCGCGCCCGGCGTCACAGGCATTGACGATGGTATCCACATCGGGGCGGTCCATCAGGGCGCGGAGATTTTCAAATGCGTCCTCCTTGCCTGGTGCCAGCACATAGCGGAACGGCTCCGGCAGAATGGGAAGATCGTCATAGCGCCATTTCTTGAAACGCTCGTCATAGCCGCCCGCATCCATTGGGGATACCAGGTGCCCTACACACCAGGACACAAGAAGCCGCTGCCCTCATAAAAGCCATCGGCCTTGGATGAAGCACCCAGGGCCGATGCGATAGATTTTGCCACACTCGGTTTTTCCGCAATAATCAGTTTACTCATTCTTTTCCTCCGTTTCCTCGTCCTCGGTCAGATATTCTTCTTCATCCTCCAGGTCGAAATCATCCAGATCAGCGGGAACTTCTTTCCCTGCTTCGGTTTCAGCACCAGGAAATAGACTGCCGCGCCGCCTCCGGCTGCAAGGATCAGCAGCACCGCCAGGATCGCCCCGGTATTGCTTTTCTTTTCGGGTTCCGGATTCTCCGTTCAGTGGGCTCCGCAGCTTTCTGTTCTGTACCAACACATTCACTGAGGTTTTTTACGCAGACCGGGCAAGCGGTATTGACCGCTCCGGCCTGGCACTTTTCCGTACAGGTGCAGACAATAGGTGTTTCCGCCTTTTCTCCACCCTCCGTGAGCGCCATGAGGTCGGCTTCATCCACCTGGTTCAGAAAATGCACGGTTTCCTCGCCCTCGTCGTCACGGTCGATAATGAGATAGAACACATTGCCGTTCTTCGTTTCTACTGTAATAAACTGCTTGCCACTGGTGCAGGGCTGCCGATATCGTCAATCAGTGACAGGTTCCCGTCCGGCGTCAAAGCGGCACCGCCATTCAAACCGCCGCCCAGCATCCCCAGCAGATTTTCCAGCGTTTCCGCGTCCAGAGAGAAAGGACCTTCCCCGGAGCCAGCCTCGCCGTCACTTACCGTCATGTAGCCGGAATAGACATAGCCGATTTTCTCTGGCAGGATGACCTTCAGCCAGTCGCCGTCCGTGCCGATCACCTTCACGGTCGTTCCGTTGGGAAGCTGAGTGAAGGCGGTATAATCCATTCCAGCGCCCGTGCGGACATTCAGATTCCCGCCGCCCGTGGTGACGGTGCCGGTCTGCCCGGAGTCATTTTCGCCGGAACTGAACTGGATACCGTCCTCGGTGACGGATACCGTGACCTGGCTGCCAGCCAGAGCGGAAAGCAGATCAGAGACATCACCGGCCGTTTCCTGTTCAGCCACGGACTCCGTGCTTTCCTCGCCGCTGCTGGCAAAGGCGGTGACAGAAAAAGCGGCAGTGCTGAGCACCACCGCCAAAAGAGCCGATACCATTTTTGTCATAAAGTTATGCTTCATCCTCGTATCCCTCCGTTTCCTCATTCTCGGTGTTGCCCTCCTGCAGCATACCTTCCGGCAGGGAGATCATACCGCTGGCATAGGCTTTCAGGAAGGCAGTCAGTTCCTTGTTGTCCATCTTCACGCTTTCACCATGCGGACGATTTCCAGATTTTCTTCCTCCGCAAGCTGAGCCTCCAGCGCACGAAGGCGTTTCTGCTGCTCCGTGATCTTTTCTTTGGTTTTCGCAATGTCATTGCGGATCTTCTGTGTCGTTGCCATAAATCAAATTACCTCCATATCGTTTTTTAGTTGTAGGGCGGTCGCCCGAAAGCGTAAAAGTGGGATTGCCAGTAGCTTGTGTTGATATCTGCATACTGGATGGGGTCGCCGCAGTGCAGCATTTTTCCGCCGCCCACATAGATACCTACATGGGAAACGCCCGGCGTATCGTAAGTGCAACGAAAAAGATCAAGTCGCCGGGTCTTGCGTTGGCAGAGGATACCGGGGTGGAAATATTGTAGAGTCCCTGGCTCCCAGCCTGCCCGTATTGCAGACGCCGCTTTGCGTCAGCACCCAGGACACGAAGCCGGAGCAATCAAAAGAAGTGTTCGGATTGCTGCCGCCCCAGACATAGGGATAGCCGATGTACTTCTCCGCCTCGGTAATGAGCGCTGCAAAGGTTTCATCTTCCAGTGCGGAAGGCGGGATATCATAGGTGGTTGGCGGTTTGGTGTACTTGTCTACATAGCCGGAGCCTGGGAACAAATCTTCCCGGTTCCCCAGCGTCGCCATATAGACCGCATACAAAGAAGTGTTTCCTCGTCCATGATGTAGACCGGCACATGGGAAAGGTCGAAGTTTTCCAGCTTCACATTGCAAATATAGTAGTTGTACGGTACTTCCACGTCATAGTCGTTTCCCTCGCTGTCTGTCCGTGTCTCCGTCCGATAGCGTACCTCCACTTCCACGGTCTGCGTCAGAATGTACTGCTTTTCAAAGAGCATTTGCAGTTCCTCCTGAACCTCATTGATGGTAAACACCCCTTCATGGAACGCCGTGAGAATGGAGATCAGCACATAAGGGTCATGCTCGATCTCGTCCAGATTAAAACGGTATTCGTCATATCCGAGGTGCAGAGCCTCATAGTGGTCCAGCTCATATTGAAGTTCCTGTTCCAGTTCGCAGTAGGCCGCCTCTGCAGCCAGCATATCCGTGTCCTCGGAGAGATAAGAGGAAGTAAATACGCTACCTATGCCGGAGCCCGCCATCATGGAACAGGAAGATACCCCGCCAAACAGCAGGGCAACACAGGCACCAATGCCGATCACCAATAGCACCGCCCGGCTATGGTGCTTGATGTAGAAGAAAGTTTCCTTGAAGGCGTCCTTTGCTTTCTGTGCCGCACTTTTCGCCGTGGCCGCTGTGTTCTTTGCGGTTTTCTCTGCCTGCCGCAGCTCCTTTGCATAGTTCCGCTTGATCCGCTGTTTCTGCAGAAAGCGGGATACCGGGTTAGAAGCTGCCAATGCAGGATCATCATGCAGTGCCTTTTGGTAAAGGTAGTCGGCGTTTGCCTTAAAAGAAGCCTGCTCTGCCTTCGCCGCGTCACGCCAGGGCTTTGTGCGGTGATGGTGGACGGCGGCACGGACTTTGCCCTTTCCATAGGCAAACCCGCGTTCCGTCAACACCTCGCCTTTGTGTCCGGCCTCTACACCCACATTTTCCTGCTCTACCTCATGCACCTTCGCGTGGGCAGCGTGGACAATCTCATGGACCGGCCGGGAAAGCGGATTGTGCCGCAGGCGTCCGTTGGGGCGTTTCTCCACTTCTTCAAAGTGAAGCTGCGTTTTGCCTTTTCCGGCTGTCTCGTCAAAAACACGCTCGGTACGGAGAACTTCTTTGTGGGGATAGCGGCTTTCGCCGCGTCCAGCCGATCCGCCGCACGGTCGGAACGGTCAATGTATTTCCAAGTGTGGGATCGGCGCGTTCTTCCTCGGTGAATTGCAGACGGGAGGACGGGTGCTGCCTTGCAGCAGAACCATCCCGCACCGCCTGGGTGTCAGCCTTTTCCGCCGTTCGTGCGCTTTTCTTCTCATGGTGTTCCGCCGCACGCAGGGCAAGGTCAGCCGCAGCGCCAGCGGATTCTTCCGAAGAAACAGACAGCTCCGTTTCCGGCTCCCGGCTGCTGATATGTTTCACCTCTCCCGTGGCAAGGTTTTCCGATACCGCACCGTCACGGGTCATTTTCTGCGTGATCTTATCGGTCGCTTTCAGTTCCCTCATAGGCAGTCACCTTCCTTTCCATAGGGGCAGAAGTCACCGCAGGTGCCATTCTCGATCATGGCGATATAGCGGAAAATGGGATAGGCCTGGGGCGGGCAGACCGCATTTCCCAATGTTTTCAGCCGCAGCGCCCGGTCATCCATGCGCTCGGTCATGCGGGGGATTCCTTCCGGTTCGGCGGCCCAGAGGATACGTCCGTCCATCCTTTCGGGAAGCCCATGAGCCATTCCACCCAATCCGGATTCAGCGCCGCCGTTTCGGACACCGGCCGCTCCTGGGAGATGATCTGCGCCGACAGGTTCCCGTCCTTCTTCGCCGGATCGAAGGCCGACGGCTTCAAGGTCGAGCGGAAACCGTCCGACGCCACCGGGGTCAGATAGAATACCGCCGCCGACAGGCTGAGGCTCCAGATCGCCCCGTTTCGGTTCCTCTTGCGGAATATCCCATTGTCCGACAGGAACACATCCAGGCTTGCCGCATCCCTGGCGGTGTTGTTGTCGGAGGCAAGGGGTGTGGGAAACATCAGCCGCGACGATAAAAGTTCGCTGGCGCTCATGCCATGCGCCGACACCGCAAGCCGGAAATACGAATGGGAGAACAGCGTATCCCGCTTTTGCCAGGTCAAAGATCGTTTTGTCGAGCCCCATATTGATGAAGCCAGCAACATTTTCCCCAAGCACCCAACGGGGCCGCAGCTCGGTAATAACGCGGCACATTTCCGGCCACAGGTAGCGTTCATCCGCAAAGCCCTTCCGTTTTCCGGCGGTGGAGAAGGGCTGACAGGGAAAGCCGCCTGAGATAACGGTAACTGTTTCAAGTCCTGTTTTTTCAAAAAACGCCTCCTTCGTAAAAGTAGTAATATCCCGGAACCTGGGAACATCCGGCCATCGTGCGGAGAGGACGGAGTGCGGAAAATCCGCCCACTCGCACTGGCAGACAGTTTCAAACCCGGCAGCCTCCGCCGCCAGGTCCAGACCGCCAATGCCGGAAAACAGGCTCACATGGTCAGGTTATTCATGGAGCATCCGCTCCCGGATGGATTTCTCCATTGTATCGTAGGCCCAGGGCGTATCATCCGTGGGTAGACCCCAACGCCTGCAAAGGCGCTTCATCCTGCGCTCATAGCCGGACACGCTTTTCTGGATTTTCAAAAGTGCCTTTTCGTCCGCAGCCTCCGCCAGTCTGCGGGTCAAACTGAAATGATAACAATAGAGATCATACAAATCACCGATCAGAAGCCGAAAACTTCCGCTACCAATCACATATTTTTCATCATTCATGCGCCGCGCCTCCTTTCCCGGTTTCACCAAGTTTTGTTGTCATAATGCTGTAAAGTTCATTGTCCTTCGGGAAGTCATCCACAAAAGGCAGGATCACATTGCCGAAGAAGATCAGCCCTCGCCGGGGCCTGCGTTGCTGATATGCGCCGCCTGCTGGTTGGAGATATTCAGACGCTCACAGAGGATTTTCCTGTCTCCGCTGGCCTGGTTCAGAAGGTACACAAAATCGCTGTTTTCAAAGATGTTCTCGATCTCCGGGGAGGAAAGCAGGTCCTTGATGTTCTGCGTGATCCCCGTGGGGATACCGCCCCATTTGCGAAAGCGTTTCCAAATCTCCACGCTCCAGGAACCAACTTCACCGCGCAGAAGAAGGTGGAACTCGTCCACGAAGTACCAGGTGGATTTGCCCTGATCCCGGTTCTGGGAAACACGGTTCCACACCTGATCCTGGATCACCAGCATACCCAGGCTTTTGAGCTGCTTTCCCAGCTCCTTGATATCAAAGCAGACAATACGGTTGTTGATATCCACATTGGTACGGTGGTTAAAAACATTCAGGCTGCCATGCACATACAGTTCCAACGCTGCCGCGATCCGCTGCGCCTCCGGCTCCGGCTGCCGTTTGATCTCGTCATACAAATCTTCCAGCAGCGGCATATTCTCCGGGCGGGGGTCTGCGATATAGGGGCGGTACACGATCCGCACAGCACGGTCAATGACCGTCTTTTCCACCGGCTCCAGACCGTTCCGTCCGCCTGCCGCCAGTTCGCAGAACGACAGGATAAAATCTGATTTCAACGCCAGCGGGTTATCATCCTCACTGTAATTGAGGTTGATATCCATAGGGTTCACATACTGTGTACTGGTAGGTGAGATTTTGATGACCTGGCCTTCCAGACGGTTCACCAGCGGAAAATATTCCGCCTCCGGGTCGCAGATCAGGATATCGTCCTTTGTGTTCAGGAACACACCCACGATGGAACGCTTTGCGGAAAAGCTCTTGCCGCTGCCGGGTGTGCCTAAGATCATGCCGTTGGGTGTTTTCAGCTTTTTGCGGTCGGCAAGGATCATGTTGCCGGAAGTGGCATTGAGCCCGTAGTAGAGGCTTCACCGCCGTGGAAAATCTCCTGCGTGGTGAAGGGAACAAACACCGCCACCGCCGAAGTGGTAAGTCCGCGCTGTATCTTA
>ENA-OQCP01000246-OQCP01000246.1-human-gut-metagenome-genome-assembly--contig:-NODE-246-length-23963-cov-2.664121_pt1 | contig 23963 bp, 35 predicted proteins | sample MGYA00242760_ERZ504583 | MGnify/ENA primary metagenome ERZ504583 (study PRJEB26092, sample SAMD00036308) | human gut metagenome | host: Homo sapiens | study: EMG produced TPA metagenomics assembly of...
TCGCGGACATTCCGGCGGTTTTGTCCACTTTTCGGATTTCAATCCACGCTCCCGCGAGGGGAGCGACCATGTTAACCGTAAGGATTTTTTCAGATGATACTATTCAATCCACGACTCCGCGAGGGAGCGACGCTGCATACCTGCATCAATCGAAAACGAAAAAATTTCAATCCACGCTCCGCGAGGGGAGCGACCGCCGCCGATTTGCCCCATTTGACTGCCCCGCAGATTTCAATCCACGCTCCCGCGAGGGGAGCGACAAGCTGTGTCTGGCGGTGGCAGACCAGATAAGGCATTTCAATCCACGCTCCGCGAGGGGAGCGACCGCATAAGCCCGCCAGCAGGAACACCAACAACATATTTCAATCCACGCTCCGCGAGGGGAGCGACTTGCCCGCGCTGTTCTTAGTGCCGGTGGCGGGAAAATTCAATCCACGCTCCGCGAGGGGAGCGACATACCAAAAGCGCGCCGCAACAAACGATTGGAATTTCAATCCACGCTCCCGCGAGGGGAGCGACGGTAACTCTTCTGCCGATACGTTTGTAATCCCGGATTTCAATCCACGCTCCCGCGAGGGGAGCGACTCATAGCAGCTTTCGTATCCGGGTCAACGAACAGAAATTTCAATCCACGCTCCCGCGAGGGGAGCGACAAGTTTGGAAATCAGAAAATGGAAAATCATTACATATTTCAATCCACGCTCCCGCGAGGGGAGCGACGAGGACGCCAGTTGTCATCAGTGGAGATTCTACGCAATTTCAATCCACGCTCCCGCGAGGGGAGCGACTCAAAAGCCGCTGGTCTGATCTTTCCCACGGCGATTTCAATCCACGCTCCCGCGAGGGGAGCGACTTCAATTTTATCTAAAATTCACCCTATGTTTTTTAACCATTTCTCACAACGCTTCATCTTTCTCCTCCTTCCCTTTCCATTCTTTTCTTCCCCATCTTCTCAATTCCAGCACCTTTTGTGCACTTTTCAGGTGCGAATCTCCCGGGCTTTTTCTGTGTACTACCGATTCGCACCTAAAAATCAACACCTGATCTATAGCTGTACCACGTTCTACACCGATATGTTCAACTTTAGTTTTATAATTGTTTCCCAGATAATAAAACCGAAGACTGTCTTTTTCTTCATCGATAATGTCTGCTAAAATAGATTTTAATACAATACACTGTGCATTATCCAATATACATTCGAATACAGAATTTTGCACCCGTCTTCCGTAGTTGGTACATTGTTTGGCGACTTTACGTAAACGTTTTTTCCCCGCATCAGTTCCGTATTGACATCATATGTGATCAATACCAGCATCCTCCCACCTCACTTCCACAAAAATACAGGATAGCTGTCCAGATCCCCTCGCAGATATCTTGCGAGCAGCATCGCCTGCACATGAGGAACCATTCCCCATTCCACTTTTTCGTTTAGATAGGGATGCATAATTGTTTCTTTTTTCTTATTCTGCCACTCTGTCAGCAGTTTCTTTCGAAGTTCATCGTCCATCAAAACTGCGCCATTTTCTTTTCTGGTAAAATTCTTTCCATTGACGATTTTCTTATTAACAAGTGACAGCACAAAGCGATCCGCCATAACAGCTCTAAGTTCTTCAATCATATCCAGTGCCAGCGAAGCTCTGCCCGGTCTTTCGGTATGCAGATAGCCCATGTAAGGATCCAGACCGACCCTTCCAACGCCGCTGCAATATTATTCGTCAGAAGCGTATACACAAATGACAGCATTGCATTCATGTTATCCATAGGCGGTCTTTTGTTCCGCCCTTCAAACTTGAAATCTTTCTTCTGCTGCAAAATCAATTCGTCAAACACGCCAAAATAAACACTTGCTGCTTCACCCTCAAATCCTCTTAACTGCTCTTTTGACTCACAATTTTGAATCAGCTTCAAAGAATTTTTCAGATTCATAGACGCCGTTTTGACCCGCTCCGCATCAATCTGCATTCCGTGGTCTCGCACCGCTCGTTCCAGTACCCATCTTGCATTGTATACTTTTCCCAGAATACAATTTTTCGCAATTTCAAGACTGATTTCCGAATCCATGCAGCTATTGTATTGCTGTTCCCGCAGAACAATATTTCCTTTTGTTTTTCCCGTTACTCTAGCCAGAAACTTTCCTTGTGGTGTCAGAAAACACAATGCTATATTTCGATCCGCGCAAGCTCCCATTAACGCCGGACTTACGCCACGATAACCAAAGGATACAATACTCTCCAAATTATGCAGCGGTAATCTTCCGAGTTCTTTATTTTCTTCATAGATAACAATATTTTCCCCGTCAAGTCCCAGATAACTGTTCTCAGAAGTAACATACAACGTATTTAATAGCTTTTTCATTCCTCTTCCTCCAGTCTCTGTTCGATATAGGCTTTCACTGAAACCGTCTTATTCAGTTTCGGAAGGCAGATGTCCTTTAGTGAACATGCATTACATGCTTTGCTCGGTTTCACTTTTGGTGTATACTTCGTGCATAATATTGATGCATTTCCGCCAACATATGAATTACTTCTTCCCGCAATTCTTCTGTAATTTCTATCTGCTCCCGTCTTCTTGTTTCGCCATAGAAAATTGCTCCCTGCGCCACTCTGGTCGAAAACATTTCCTCCAGACATAACGCCTGTGCCACCACCTGAAGCTTGTCTTCTTCCGTAAGCTTAGGTTTGCCTTTCTTGTATTCCACAGGAAACACAGAATACAATCCTCTATGTCCATGCAGTTGAATTCCATCTTCACACTTCTGGAATTCAACTACATCACACTCCCCGCTGATCCCAAGTTCTCTCGAAGAAACCGGCAGCGCACGAACAATAATCGTATCTTTCCGTTTTCTGTCAAATAAGGATCGTGTGCCTTTTTATGCATTAGTTCACCCGTGACGGTATGTACGTTTTCAGCCACTGCTGCTCCACATGAATCAATGCCCATTGTCTTCGGCAGAATTTGAAATGCTGAATTCCGGATATCATCAGATACTCATCTTCTGCATATTCCATCAGACCATCCTTTTCACCTGAATTGACTCAGGAATGTCTTCTTTGTGCAAAGTAACTGTATAGTCCTGATATTTTCTTGGATATTCTACATCTTCCTTTCTTTTTACTTCTACCGCGTCAAATAACTTATATGCAGGGCAGTCACCAAGTTCTTTACTATGCTTGAATACAATCAGTTCACGAACCGCCATTTTTCCTCTTGCTGCTGAATGATCATGTTCAAACATGTTAATAATTGCTTCCCACAGCAGCTCAAGATCTTCTTCTGTAAATCCTGTTACTTTACGTGCAAGATTTGCTGACACAAAACCTTCTGCACGATATAAGGCATACGGTACAATACTCTTACGTCCCATTTCTGTGCTCTTGTTTTCTGCATCTTTTTCTGTTGTGATGGCTACTCGAGTAATTGTAACCTCCTGACTGATAATTGGATCAACGCTGCGTGCAAATCCGATCTGCACTGGACCTCTTACCTGTCCACAATTCAGTGATGCTTTCACGAAAGTTGTCATAACTGCACCAAAGGTTCGGATATCGAAAAAGTGATCGCACATATAATTTCTTAATTTTATATCTACATCCGGATCATTTTTTTTCAGCTTTTTCAATTCTTCTGTCACCTTTTTGTCTTCTGTTTCCTTGATACCTAACGACGCACATGCTTCCCGGTCACTTCGATTGAGCGGAACATCTTCTTTAATATAAATTTTATAGCCATCCTCATCTTCTTTTACTGTCTCAACATAATTTCTGATTTTCCTTTTCAGGCATACATCTGTAACAAGACCTAAGCCACTTTCTGGGTCAATGCGCGGCATATTTCCGGCATCTGGATCGCCGTTCGGATTTCCATTTTCCACGTCAAACAATACAACAAATTCATATCTGTTTTTGATCACATCACTCATTTATTTTTCCTCCCGTTTTTCATACTTTTTCTGTGTCTGATGATAATATCCCAGGATAAATTTCCCCTGTTCTTCCAGCGATAACTGTTTCGGAACATATGGCAGTTCTCCAATCAATTTCGTTAAAAGCTTTTCGTAATAAATCTTTGAACTATCTCTTTCCAGTTTTCTGATATGACTGTTTTTCAGTTTAATCAGAATTGGAAAAATAATGGCTGGTGTCGCACATGCCGCGTTGAAATAACGGTCTCGAATTGTCGATTTAATTCCCGGATTTGCATCCATCTGTATGGATTCCAGTACAGAAAATAATTGTCCCAGCGTAAACGCAATCTCATTTTTTTCAGTTTCCATATAAGTTTCACCATCCTCCCATTTACAATTTTTTATAAGATATGCTTTTATAATTGCAGCTCGTCCCCATGTTACCCGTCCCTGTTCTGCCCTTATTCGGATCAATGTATCCGTATACAGGCTTGCCGGGTATCTACTGTCTGCAAGAATTGCTTCCAATACCATTGCTGCCATATTTGCGACAGGCTTTTTATCTTTTGATTTCTGATTGACTGTTTCTTTCAGCATATCATCGACTCCAAGATACTCCATTTCAGCCCATTTTGGTTTTGGAACCTCAAGTCTCTGATAATGATTTTTAAAATTTCTTAAAATATTTCCAAACGAATTCTGATAAAAAAATCTCACCGACAATCTTGCCGCATTAGGAGCCAAACATAAGATATAAAATCTTTGATCCGTATTGATTTTTATATCTTTTACATCAATATATTGTCCTTTTTCTATCTTTTCCAATACATCATGCACCACATCCTCATTGTCCTTCGTTGGATTCAGGAATGTAGAAAAGAAATCCTGATATTCCGTTTTTGCTTCTTCCGCCCAATAGACAACCATTGAATCCCCTAGAGAAAACGTATACTTTTTTTGTGACAGAAGATAATTCAGTGCTGTCGTATAGGCAAATTCTGCATATTTTCCAACAGGGGCATTATAACTTTGTTCCTTCTCATAAGATTCAAACGCCGGTGCGTTAAAAGAGACCAAGGAAGCTCCACTCGACTGTGCTCCCGGAACACCTTTAATATTTTTATGGATTCTGGAAATTCCATCTGGCTTTCCTGTTACAAGGCAAATGCCGACTGCATCTCCCTGTTTCTGATCCAGAGTTTTTTCCCACGCTTTCTGAATCATCTCATCATCCTGTGCATATTTTCCATTCACTAAGAAAATCAGATTACTTCCTTCCGTCAGCTCTTCCCACGATTCGGCAACGGCTGGATTTTCCTTGGCCTGTTCTGGTTTCCAATTTTCGAAAAAAGCACAAATTGCGTGTGCCGCTTCTCCCTGCACATTCTGTAAGATCTGTAAGTGTTTTTCTTTTGCTGACTGGAAACATTCCAACATTCTCTTGTTTGTTCCATCTTTGTCTATTCCCAGAATATATTTGGAATTATCGCATAGAAAATTAGCAGAAACTCCGGAAGATCGAGTCACCATCTCCGGCACAGTCAATGGCTGCGGACTCAATATCGTTTTCTTTCCAGTCTGCTGCTCCCTCTTTAAACTCAGAACAGCTTGAACCTTTCCGTCGTATGACAATTGAATACCATAAGAAACTTTTCCTGTACACCATCCTCTCTTTGAAATCTTTCCTTGCTTTTCCAAATCTTCGTAATACTTACCAATGCCTGAAGAATCATCGTATCACCTCACAATTCCGTAAATCAATGACACCTTTCGCATAACTGCTCGAAAAACATCGGCTCAATATTCTCTGGATCAGAATAGTCCATGTCAAAAAGCATCAGGCCCAGATCTTTTTCTTCCTCATTCTCATATGCAGTGTGGATCTCCTCTCCTTCATATAGAGCAAAATGTGCTGGAAATTCCCGGCAGCCAAAATATGGCATGTGATAGCATTCTCCTCTTTTGAGTCTTCGAATTGTAATATCTTTAAATTTGCCTGGATTATCTGTTTCATTCGCTTTATCTGTCATTCCAAAATGGGCTTCTATCACGTACTCTACATCTGTCAATATCACGGAAGCCCTCTGTACAATGTCCTGTTTTGTGCTGATATACAATGGTTTTTCTGCGCCATTGTATACTTCCAGAACTTTGCTTGCCAATGCCTTGCTTTTTACCTCATTTCTTCGAACACTGGTAAAACGAATTGGCTTGTTCACATAGATTCGCTCAATTTCCATTCGAGACCAGGATGCCAGTAAATCGCCTCCAGAATCCCTCTTGCTGCGGAAGGCGTCATCACATCATACGAATATCTTTCCACTTTTAGCTCCGGCCTTGAAAACAGTGCATAATCCCCCCAGACTTTAACTTTTACTCCAATTCCCATAGGCGTTTCCTCTTTTCCTTATTGTTAGACTTATGTCTTTTCTCTATTTTTCACTTGTACTATTATGTTTTCATCATACTATATCTTTTTCTGTAATTCAATTAAAATTTTAAATAAAAATGTATTGAAATTTTTATGTATTTTGATTATAATAATTCTGACAGGATGTCCTCCTGCGGATTGAAAAAATACATTTTTCTTTAACGAAAAAACGAGAGGGAATGGAAGGTTTTAATTCTTCCATTCCCTCTCGCTTTTTCATACAAATAACGCTGTCCCCAATTCAACCGACAAATCCAATCCCATCTCTTCTGTATAGCGTTCAGGATCAGTTAATTCATAAAAATCTTTTACATCCTCAGAAACCCCTCGCACAATTCCTGCCGCATAGAATTTTTCCATTTCATTTTTACGAACGTTAATGCAAAACTTGCCAGCCTGCCTCATGTTTTTTCTGGTAAATCCCTGAAATTTTATCTCTTGCAGTATCTTCTTTGCCTCTTCCGTATTTCCAATAAATAACGCTGCCGTGTCTTCTTCAATTAATTTAAAATTCTGTGCTGTTTCTTTAAAATTATATTTTCCTTTTTCAAAATTCTGCAGGATTTTCTTTTTATCCAGATCTTCTCCCCGTAAGTAATACAGTCTTTCAAAATACGCTTTTATTGTTCCTAAATCTGAAATCTCGACTTTCTCTGCAATCAGACTTTTTGCCACATCAATGTTACTGTCTTTGTCCTGAAACGGTTTCTTTTTCATCGAATTGAAATATAAACACATTACTTTCATAAACATCATACTCCCCTTCTCTATTGCATCTTCCCGCCGCCTGAATCATCGAGTCAATTCCCGCCAGTTGTCTGTATACTGTCCGGAAATCCAGATCCACTCCAGCTTCCACGAGACTGGTCGCAATTACGATACATTTTTGAGGATTCTTTTTGTCCAATCTTTTTCGTATCTGCTCCAATACTCGCTTTCTATGCTTCGGATACATACTCGTTGATAAGTGGTAACAGCCTTCGCCTTTTAGTTTCTGATATAATTTTCTGCGCTTTTTTCCTCGTATTGACAATACATAATGTCTGGAATCCGCCTTCCAATCTGCTTACAAGTTCTTCTTCACTTAGATAGCCAAGATTTTATAGCGCACTCGCTCAAAAAATCGGAATTGTTCTTCCATCCGCGGACATAGTTCTATTGCATTTCTCTCCTTTTGAAAGAGAGACTGCAATGCTGGCTGTGTAGCCGTACAGAGTACCACGCTTGATCCGTAACGGTCAATCAATTCTTCCATCGCAGCAATACACGGTTTCAGATAATCAACTGGCAGCATCTGCGCTTCATCAAAAATAATTACACTGTTGGCCATATTGTGGAGTTTTCTGCATTTTGATGATTTATTAGCATACAAAGATTCAAAAAACTGTACATTCGTCGTTACTACAACCGGTTTATCCCAGTTTTCCGCGGCAAGCTGCATCGGTTTGAATTCTTCTGAACTATCATAATCAACATTATAATGATTTTCCAGAACATTCTGATCTCCCAGAATTTTCCGGAAACTTCTGCATTCTGCTCAATGATGCTCGTATATGGAATCACATAGATAATTCGATCCATATGATTGTACACACCATGTTTTAATGCAAATCCCAACGATGCGGTTGTCTTTCCGCCGCCCGTTGGAACCGTTAAGCGAAACAGTCCTTTCGAATTTTCCCCTTGTTCCATGCAGTTTCTTAAAATTTCCGTTCTTCTTCCATTAACTGACTCTGTTTCCTTATTTTTCAACCAATCTTCAACATGTTTCTCCAGCTTCTGCAAAAGCGTCGTCAGGTTCTCCCCCGCCTCGCGCTGTGTCTTCCCTGCTTTCATAAAATCTTCTGTATCCAGAAAATCTGCATCTACAAGGCAAGAATAAAGCATCCGCATAAAAAGCTCAAAGAAAAATCTGGATTTTCTGTTTCTGTTGGATTGAATGGCAACGTTGTTAATGCCGGAATTGTACTTCTGTTTTGTACGCTTGATAGTCTTCGATCCGCTTTTTCCTTCTCCCTGCCAATGTAGATGCACTTCCCGTATCCAGTTCATTCCCATAATCAGGCAGACCTGCATGGTGTCCTGCAATGCAATATTCTAATAGTGGATACATTCCCTGCTGTTCCAGACATAATCGAGCACCCGCTGTCGCGTGGTCTACACTGATACTATTATCTTCCTTGATTTTTCTCTGAAATTTGTCGCTGTACTTTCCAATATCATGCAGCATTCCACAGCAATAGCCCCATTCCCCTTTGCCAAATTTTTCCGCAAAATCCCTTGCCCGTTCTGCTGTTCCCAGCAGATGCTGCAACAACAACTGTACTCGATCTTCCTCTCGATGTGCTATATATTCCATTGTAAAATTCCCCCTTTGTTCTTAAAAATATATTAACCTAACTACTGCTAATTGTATATAAAATAATCACCTGCTGTAAAAACAGATGATTATTTTTGAACTCAATTACATTTTATATAAAATGGATCGGTAACTATTTTCTTTTTTCAGATTTCCCGGAATCTCCGATACCTCTCCTCTACCAGCTCTTCCGCATCCAGCTCCGCATATTTCCCCATAAATTTCAGAATCTTCCTTCTCAGATCTCCACAAACCGCAGGTAATGTCTCCACCGTAAACTCTTCCGGTTCCGCCACAATCTCTTCTACGATTCCAAGCTCTTTCAAATCCCTCGCCGTCAGCTTCATCACCTCGGCGGCCTCCGGCGCGCGTTTGCCGTCTTTCCATAGAATACTTGCAAATCCCTCCGGCGACAGGATGGAGTAGATGGCATTCTGCATCATCCACACTTCATCCGCCACGGCGAGTGCCAGGGCGCCGCCGCTGCCGCCTTCGGAGATGACGATGGTAAGGACTGGGGTTTTTAAGGATGACATTTCATACAGATTCCGCGCAATCGCCTCGCCCTGGCCGCGTTCTTCGGCTTCCATTCCGCAGAAAGCACCTGGGGTGTCTACGAGGCAGATGACCGGGCGGTGGAATTTTTCGGCCTGTTTCATCAGACGCAGGGCTTTGCGGTAGCCCTCCGGGGACGGCATGCCGAAATTGCGGTGGATGTTTTCTTTCGTATCCGCGCCTTTCGCCTCGGCGATGACCGTGACCGGTGTGCCGTCAAACGACGCAATACCACCGATGATCGCCGCATCATCGCCATACAGCCGGTCGCCGTGGAACTCGATAAAATCCGGAAACAGCTCCCGAATATAATCCCCTCCGACCGGCCGGTCTTTTTTCCGCGCTTTCTGCACACAATCCCAGGCCGACGATTTCCGCAGATTCTCCCACTCCGTCTCTTCTTTTTCTCCCCGAAGCGATTTTTCCTGTCCGTCCCTGGCAGTTTCCGTATTTTCAGTTTCTTCTGCCAGCGCCTTCACGCTTTCTGCCGCAGTCTCTTCTTTCTGCAGTTCCTTCCCGTTTTCCTCCGGCACAGAATTCTTCATCAAATCGCCACTGCCCGATGCCATACCTTCCGCACGCTTCCCATGCATCCGCAGAATCTCCGACAGCACCTCTTTCGCCTCTTCTCTTGGCAGAATCCGATCCACAAACCCATGCTCCACCAGAAACTCCGCCCGCTGGAATCCTTTCGGCAGTTTCTGTCCTATTGTCTGCTCAATAACCCTCGGTCCCGCAAACCCGATCAGCGCATGCGGCTCCGCCAGAATAATATCCCCCAGCATCGCCCAGCTCGCCGTCACGCCGCCCGTCGTCGGGTCCGTCAGCACACTCACATACAAAAGCCCCGCATCACTGTGTCTTTTCAGCGCCGCCGACGTCTTCGCCATCTGCATCAGAGAAACAATCCCCTCCTGCATCCGCGCCCCTCCCGAGCACGCAAACAAAATCACCGGCAGCGAGAGCTTCGTCGCCCTCTCCACCGCCCGCGTAATCTTCTCCCCAACAGCCTCACCCATACTGGCCATCATAAACCTGCCATCACAGACCCCGATCACCGTCTCCATCCCGTTGATCCGTCCCTTACCAGTCACAACAGCCTCCGTAAGTCCTGTTCTCTCCTGCAGAGCCCTCACCTTCTCTTCATACCCCGGAAACCCCAGCAGATTCCCCGCCGTCATCCCCTGATCCCATTCCTCAAAACTCCCATCATCCAGAAGAAACTCAATCCTCCGATACGCATGCACCCGAAAATAATTCCCACACTTCGGACAAATATAAAGATTCCTCTTCACATCCTCCGTAAAAATAGCCCCCTTACAAGCATTACACTTCTTCAAAATCCCCTGCGCGCCTCCGGCACCACCCCATCCGCCGTGTGCTCCTTCCGAAACACCGTCTTCTTAAAATACTTACCCAGCATCATACCACCATCACTCCTTACGTCATAACACTTTCACTCTATTGTCACCATAACAATCTTCCAACCACACACCTCACCCATCGAGGCATTCATTCTCTCTTCACCGCTCACTCCTGTCATCCCAGCCGCACCGCCCTGCGGTGTCGCTGACCACACTCTCCCAGTCGTGTGTCTGATCTCAGCCGCCCGGCAGTACAGCAGAGGGGGACGGCGCATTTGCAGGAGGAACTATAGCAAGACCCGAAAATAATGCAAAAAAGGCAGTGCTGCAGAGCGCGAATTGCAAGGAACAGATTTGAAGGCGTACCGGGGTACGACGAAAATCTGTGACGCAGTAATTCACGCTCTGCGGTGCTGAATTTTTTGCATTATTTTCGGGGATTGCTATAGAAACACTTAGGCTTCCAGAATTTGCGTTATTTTCAAAAATCTAACTGTCTGAGCGACAGCGGGTTTTGGATTTTTGAAAATGGTTTTAGCAAATGCTGGAGGCCTTAGTGTTTCTTTCCTCTGAAACCGCGCCGTCCCCCTCTGCTGTACTGCCGGGCGGCGTCCGTCTCTCACAATCTCTCCGTCAACCGCTCCACAAACTCAATATCCGCCCTCCCGGCCAGATACTCCTCTTCATTTAAAATAGAATACAAATAATCAACGTTAGTGTCGACTCCCTCGATGACGACTTCCCCCAGCGCACTCCTCATCCGCGCAATCGCCTCCTCACGCGTCCTCCCATGCACAATCAGTTTCGCCAGCATCGAATCATAAAACGCCGGAATCACATACCCGTCATACGCCGCCGTATCCACCCGTACTCCAAATCCCCCAGGCAGATGCATCTCCGTAATCTTCCCCGGACAAGGCCTGAAATTCTTCGCCGGATTCTCCGCATTAATCCTGCACTCAATCGCATGCCCCGAAAGCCGGACCTCTCCCTGCGTCACCGACAGCGGCATCCCCGAAGCCACCCGAAGCTGTTCCTGAATCAGATCCACCCCCGTGACCCACTCCGTCACCGGATGCTCCACCTGAATCCGCGTATTCATCTCCATAAAATAAAAATTCCCGTCCGGCTCCAGCAGAAACTCAATCGTCCCCGCATTCACATAATGCGCCGCCTTCGCCGCCCGGACCGCCGCCGAGCCCATCCGCTCCCGCAGCGTGTCATCAATCGCCACGCAAGGCGACTCCTCAATCATCTTCTGATGATTCCTCTGAATCGAGCAGTCCCGCTCCCCAAGATGAATCACATTCCCGAACGAGTCCGCCATAATCTGAAACTCCACATGACGTGGATGACGAATCAGCCGCTCCACATACATCGTTCCGTCCGCAAACGAACTTTTAGCCTCCTTCTGCGCCGTCTGAAACGCGCTCTGGAACTCCCCGCGCGTCTCCGCCATGCGCATACCCTTGCCGCCGCCTCCAAGCGCCGCCTTAATCATCACCGGAAAACCAATCCGGTCGGCCTCAGAAAGACCCGTCTCCCAGTCAAAAACAGGTTCCTTCGTCCCCGGAATCACCGGCACACCGGCTGCCTGCATCGTATTTCGCGCCTCAGACTTATTACCCAGCCGGTCCATCACCTCAGGCGACGGCCCAATCCACGTAATGTGGCACTCCTGGCATCTCCGCGCAAACGTGCTGTTCTCCGACAGGAATCCAAATCCCGGATGAACCGCATCCGCCCCCGTCACAAGCGCCGCACTCAAAATACGTTCCATATTTAAATAACTGTCCTTCGACGGTGCCGGCCCGATGCACACCGCCTCATCCGCGAGCTGCGCATGCAGTGCCTCCCGGTCCGCCTCCGAATAAACAGCAACCGTGAGAATTCCCATCTCACGGCATGCCCGGATAATCCGGACCGCGATCTCCCCACGGTTTGCAATCAAAACTTTTCGAATCATTGTGCTGCCCCCACCATAAAGGTCAGTTCCGCCTGCGCGACCACCTTGCCGTCAACCGAAGCAACCGCTTCCCCGACGCCCATCGGTCCCTTGTGGCGGATAATTTTCGTCTCCAGACGAAGCTTGTCTCCCGGTTTCACTTTTCCCTTAAAGCGGCACTTGTTGATGCCGCCGAAAAATGCAATTTTTCCCTTATTCTCGTCAAGAGAAAGAATCGCAACCGCACCGACCTGCGCCAGCGCCTCGATAATCAGCACGCCCGGCATCACCGGCTCCTGCGGAAAATGACCCGCAAAAAAATCCTCGCGGTACGTCACACATTTATACCCAATGCCGAATTCGCCCGGCTCAAAATCTTCTATGTAATCCACCAGCAGAAACGGATGTCTGTGTGGAATAATCTCCTGAATCTGTTTCGTTGTCAAACTGTTCATTCGCTGCTTCCTTTCTCGTCCCGGCTTTACGCTTTTACCCGGAACAGCGGTTTTCCGTAATCAACCATCTCGCCGTTTTTCACCAGAACCTCCGCAATCACGCCGTCCACTTCGCTCTCAATCTCATTCATCAGCTTCATGGCCTCCACAATCGCTACAACCTGTCCCTTTTTCACTGTGTCGCCAACCTTCACAAACGGCTCGGCATCCTCTGCCGGAGCTGTATAAAACGTTCCGACCAGCGGGGATGTCACAAAAACGCCTTCTTCTGCTTCACTGTGATCCTCAGCCGCTGTACTTTTTCCTGCCGTTTCTTTTCTCTCCGGCATGGCTGCTTCTTTCGCTGTCACGCCATTTGCTCCGCCCATCATCTCTGCCATCTGCAGACCGGCACCGGATGGAACCCCGCTCATCTGCACCTGCACCGGAGCTGCTTTTCCATGCTCCATGGCAATCTTGATCCATCAGCCTCGTAATCAAACGCGGTCAGCGAAGAATCCGAAACTTTATCAATCAACTGTAAAATCTGATCTAATTCCATCTTATTTTCCTTTCTGCACCGGAACACGATGCCGCTTTATTCATATTTCTGAAACAGCAGCACCGCATTGTGGCCGCCAAAACCAAGGGAATTGCTCATTGCCAGTTTCACATCGGTTTCCACCGGAGCACCGATGCAGTAATTCAGATCGCATTCCGCATCTGCTTCCTTTGTTCCAATCGTCTGATGCACGAAGCCGTCCTGAATGGATTTCGCACAGACAACAGCTTCCACACCGCCTGCCGCGCCGAGCAGATGACCGACCATCGATTTCGTCGAGTTGACCAGCACATGGTCTGCCGCATCACCGAAGGCTTTCCGGATCGCACGCGTTTCAAACAGATCGTTGTGATGTGTGGACGTTCCGTGTGCATTAATATAAGTAACTTCTTCCGGTTTTACTCCCGCTTCTTCCATCGCAAGCTCCATCGCACGTGCCGCACCGCTTCCATCTTCCAATGGAGAAGTAATGTGGTACGCATCGCAGGTTGCGCCGTATCCGACTACCTCTGCATAGATCTTCGCGCCGCGCTGTTTCGCGTGCTCCAGCTCCTCAAGTACGAGAATGCCGGCGCCCTCGCCCATGACGAAACCGTTCCGGTCCTTATCAAATGGAATCGAAGCCCGTAGCGGATCTTCCGACTCGGAAAGTGCGGTCAGTGCCGAAAAGCCTGCCACGCCGACCGGCGTAATTGCGCTCTCCGCGCCGCCTGCCACGCAGATGTCCGCATCGTTGTACTGAATTGCGCGGAAGGCATCGCCAATGCAGTGCGTTCCTGTCGCACACGCCGTCACCACGCTGGTACATTTTCCTTTCGCGCCGAGTGCAATCGCAACGTTTCCCGCCGCCATGTTCGCAATCATCACCGGAACGGTAAACGGGTTGACGCGGAACGGATTTCCAGCATCAATTTTGGCTTTCGCCTGCTCGCATGCATTCAGATCACCGACACCGGAGCCCACCAGAACGCCGACGCGGAACGGATCTTCATTCTCCATGGAAATGCCGGCATCTGCAAACGCTTCTTTTGCTGCCGCAACGGCATACTGGGAGAAAGTTCCCATTCGTCTTGCCGCCTTGAAATCCATGCGTTCTTTTGCCACGAAGCCTTTGACCTCGCCTGCCAGATGTACTTTATATTCTGCTGTATCAAATTTCGTAATCGTTCCGATTCCGCAGGCTCCCTTGCGGACGCCGTTCCAGAATTCCTCCACGGTATTTCCAATCGGGGTTACCGCACCCAGCCCTGTGATGACTACTCTTCTCTTCATTCCAACTCTCCTTTTCTTAGATCACCATGCCGCCGTCGCAGTGAATCACCTGTCCGGTGATGTAAGCTGCCGCTTCGGATGCCAGAAATGCAGCCAGGTTTGCCACATCCTCCGGCTTTCCGAAATGGCCGAGCGGAATCTGGGATACGGATGCTTCTTTCACTTTATCCGAAAGAACCTCCGTCATATCGGTCTCAATAAAGCCCGGCGCAATCGCATTGACGCGGATGCCGCGGGATGCCAGTTCCCGTGCTGCTGTTTTCGTCAGGCCGATCACACCTGCTTTCGATGCAGCATAATTTGCCTGTCCGGCGTTTCCTGCCACGCCGACCACAGAAGCCATGTTGATGATGCAGCCGCTCTTCTGGCGGATCATCGGCCGTGCCGCAAAGCGGATGCAGTTGAACGTTCCCTTGAGGTTTGTCTCAATGACACGGTCGAAGGCTTCCTCCGACATGCCCATCAGAAGGCCGTCCTTGTGATGCCCGCGTTGTTGACCAGAATATCGATTTTCCCATACAAAGCAAGAATTTCCTTCATCCACGCTTCACACGCCGCAAAATCCGATACATTGCACTGCATCACGCAGCCGTCTCCTCCTGCCGCGCGGATTCCCGCAAGCACGGTTTCGGCCGCCTCTTTTGAACCATTGTAATTGATGACAACAAAGGCTCCCTCCGCCGCCAGTTTTTCTGCAATCGCACGCCCGATTCCGCGGGATGCGCCCGTTACTACTGCTGTTTTTCCACTTAACATCTCATTCTCCTGCTGCATAATCCACTATCTATAATAAAGTTTCGCACACCTGATGCATTTCCTCATAGGTGCGGATATTGTAACCTTTTACATCCCGGTTGATTTTTCTTAAAAAGCCGGTCAGTGTTCTTCCCGGTCCGATCTCCACGAAGGTATCAACGCCGTCCGCAATCATTGCCTCGATGCTCTGCTGCCACCGCACACCGGATGCCACCTGCTGGATCAGAAGGCCGCGTGTCAGTGCAATGTCACGCACATACTGACCGGTTACATTCGTTACATACGGAATCGCGAGTTCCATAAAACCGACACCCTCGAGCGCCTCCGTCAGTCCCTTGGATGCGGATTCCATCATCGGGGAATGGAACGGGCCGCTTACGTTCAGCGGAAGTACCCGCTTTGCGCCTGCTTCTTTTAACTTTTCCGAAGCCTCTGCCACTGCCGCCTCATATCCGGTGATGACAATCTGACCCGGGCAGTTGTAATTGGCAATGTAGGCGCCGGAAATCCCGCTCAAAATCTCTTCGATTTTTGCAGCTTCCATGCCGAGCACCGCCGCATCGCGCCCTCGCCTGCCGGAACAGCCTCCTCCATCAGGATGCCTCTTCTGCGGACGACCTTCATCGCATCCGCCATTTCCATACCGCCGGCGGACACAATCGCGTTGTACTCGCCAAGCTGAGGCCCGCTGTCACATCCGGCGTAAGGCCGCACGCCGGATGGACTGCTCCATCGCCATTCCGGTTGTCAGCAGTGCAATCTGGGTAAACTCTGTCTGATCCAGATGTTCATTTTCCTCAAAACAGAGTTTTTTCATATCAATCCCGATCAGCTCGGATGCCATATCGTAGACGGCTCTCGCTTTCGGACATGCTTCATAAAAATCCGCGCCCATGCCGACACACTGGGAACCCTGTCCAGGAAACATAAATGCTGTTTTACTCATAACCGCGCCGGTGCTCCTTTCAGAAGTTCTTCCATCTCATTCATCATCTGCTCTATGATTTCTTTGCAGCTTTTCTCGTCTTTTACCATACCTGCAATCTGACCGGACATCACGCTTCCGGTTTTGACATCGCCGTCCACAACGGCTCTTCGAAGACCGCCGAGCGTCAGTTTTTCCAGCTCTTCGAACGGAGCTCCCTCTTTTTCCAGTTCCAGATAATGGCGTGTCATCTCATTTCGGATCGCCCGCACTGGATGACCGGTTGTGCGGCCTGTCACGCGGGTATCAATATCTTTCGCCTTGATCACCAGCTGCTTGTAATTTTCATGCACAACGGCCTCTTTCGAAGCGACAAAACGCGTTCCCATCTGAACCGCCTCGGCACCCAGCATAAAGGCTGCTGCCATGCCGCGTCCGTCCGCAATTCCACCGGCCGCAATGACCGGAATTTTTACGGCATCTGCCACCTGCGGAACGAGTGCCATCGTTGTCGTCTCGCCGATATGGCGCCGGACTCACATCCTTCTGCCACAACAGCGTCTGCGCCTGCGCGCTCCATTCGTCTTGCAAGAGCCACGGAAGCGACCACCGGGATGACGCGGATGCCAGCGTTTTTCCACAGTTCCATATATTTCTCCGGATTTCCTGCGCCCGTCGTAACGACTTTTACGCCTTCCTCGGCAACCACTTTTGCCACCTCATCCGCATACGGCTCATCAGCATGATGTTGACGCCGAACGGTTTGTCCGTCAGTTTTTTTGCTTCGCGGATTTCATTCCGAACCCACTCTGCCGGTGCCGCCGATGCTCCGATGAGGCCAAGGCCGCCGGCCTCGGAAACTGCCGCTGCCAGATGATGCTCCGCCACCCAGCCATGCCGCCCTGAATGACTGGATACTGAATCCCGAGTAATTTTGTCACTTCTGTGATCATGAATCGCTTCCTCCTGCTTCCCGATCTTTCTTAGTTTTTGTGCTGCTCCAGATACTCTGCAACATCACCGACAGTTACCATCGTTTCCAGATCCTCGGTCGGGATTTCCACGCCGCAGGTGTCCTCGAGGGACATGACCATTTCAAACAGATCCAGGGAATCTGCTCCGAGATCCTCTTTGAAGGAAGTCTCCGCTGTGATGGTATCGATATCTGCTCCCAGTGCTTCTGCTACGGTTTCTTTTACTTTTTCTAACATGTTTTTGTCCTCACTTTTTTTCTTATTCTTCTTATTTTATATGGGCGTTTCTTACCATTCCAGGTACGCCGCGCCCCAGATCAGTCCTGCTCCGAAGCCGGAGAGAACGATTCTCTGTCCTTTTTTGGCTCTGCCGGACCGGTTCCACTCATCCAGCAGAATCGGAATGCTCGCCGCACACGTATTGCCGTATGCTTCGATATTCCGCGGAAATTTTTCTTTCGGCGCCTTCAGTCGTTTTGCCACGCCGTTGATGATGCGGCTGTTTGCCTGATGAAGGATAAACGCATCAATCTCCTCGACCGGCACCTCGGCTTCTTTCAGCACCTCGCGGATGACTTCCGGCACGCGGGATAAAGCAAACTGGAACACGGCACGGCCGTCCATCTGCAGATACGTTCCCTTTTCGCAGGTCAGCGACACGCCTTTTTCTCCATCAGAATGGATCTTTTCGCACGCTTTTGTCTCCTGCTCCTCTGCCGTCAGCACAACGGCTCCCGCGCCGTCCCCGAACAGAATGCAGGTTCCGCGGTCACTCCAGTCCACCAGGCGGCTCAGGCATCTGCGCCGATCAGCAGCACGTTTTTTGCCTTGCCGCTCCGGATATACAGCTGGCCCAGCTCATACACCGCAAGAAATCCGGTGCAGGCGGCGCTGACATCGAGACAGGCGGCACGGAAGGCACCGATTTCATCCTGCACAAGACAGGCGGTATTCGGAAAGATGCTCTCCGATGAGGAGGTTCCGACGAGAATCAGATCCAGCTCTGTCGAACAGATCCCGGCATTTTCCAGCGCTCTTCTCGCCGCCTTTACTGCCATTTGGGCAACCGTCTCCTCCCCGGCTATGTGGCGCGCACCGATTCCTGTCCGCTCCCGGATCCAGATATCGCTCGTCTCCACCATCTTTTCCAGATCTTCATTTTTCCATATCGTCTCCGGTACATACGAACCGGTTCCCGCAATTCTGCCGTTTTTCACCTTACTGTCCTCTTGCTTATTTCATTCTCAAACATTTTTCTTTTCAAATGTTTTGATATTCAAAGTATATCATCAAAATTCATTTTGTCAACCTTTTTTTATTGCTTTTTCCATTTCCCACTTCTATAATGAAACTATGTTCGGGATTTTTTCGAAACTATTTTTTCCGGATTCTATTATTTTGAGCCCCGGCGCAGGTTCTCTATCGAACACTCCGGCAGGCTCCAGAAAGGACACCAAACTTATGCAGGTTCCAATGTCATCCTATCTTGTGGAAATCAAACCACAGATTCAGGAACTGATCCGTCTGCTCGAGCGCGAATTCGATTATGTCAGCGTGCTCTGCACCGATGTCAAAGGTACGACCTACCGCGTCAGCATGCATCAGACCACCGTCGGCGATTATCACTTCTGTGAACGCGGCTTCGTTGTCCGTGCATGGCAGGACGGTTCCTACACCGAATATTCCTTCAACAACCTCACCGATGCCGCAGATCTTGCGGAGGAAATTACTTCCGCGCTGAAATCCGAATTTCAGGCATTAAAGGCACTCGGCATCGCGCAGATGGAGTCTCCTCTCGTGCAGGAAGAAGCCATCACCAAAACGATGCAGAATGAAATCGAGATTGACCCGGAGACCGTCTCCGCAGAGGAGATTCTCTCCCACCTTCGGAAGCTCTGCAACGCCGGCGCTGCCCATGAAGGAATTCTGGAATTCCAGAGTACCGTCAGCTTTGCCCGTGTCAGCAAGCTGTTCCTCTCCTCCAAAAAGGATCTGATGCAGTCCTACGCTTTCTCGGAGGGCTCCCTTTCCGCGATCGGCACAGAAAACGGAAAACAGAATATGTCGTACCGTTCCTGCTCCGGCCTGAAAGGCGTGGAAATCTTAAATGAGATGGATGCGATTGTTGAGGAAATCATCGCCGTTCTGTACGACAAGCTCCACTCCGATCCGGTCACCCCTGGCATGTACGATGTCATCACCGCACCGGATGTCACCGGCGTGATTGCACACGAGGCATTCGGCCACGGTGTCGAGATGGATATGTTTGTCAAAGACCGCGCACTCGCCAAAGAGTATATCGGCAAGCCTGTTGCCTCCCAGCTCTCCTCCATGCACGACGGAGCAGTCGGCGCACAGCAGGTCAGCAGTTATCTTTTTGATGATGAGGGAACGCTCGGCACCGACACCACGGTCATCGACCACGGTACACTCGTTACCGGCATCAGCGATCTCGTAAGCGCACTCCGCCTTGGCACCACGCCGACCGGAAACGGAAAACGCGAGAGCTTCGAGCGCAAAGTCTACTCCCGTATGACCAACACCTACTTCACCGCAGGCACAGACAAACTCGATGATATGATCGCTTCGATTGATCACGGCTATCTTCTCGAAAGCGTTCAGTCCGGTATGGAAGACCCGAAACACTGGGGCATCCAGTGCATGGTCGGACTCGGCCGCGAGATCAAAGATGGTAAGCTGACCGGAAAAGTCGTATCTCCTGTCACCCTGACCGGCTACGTTCCGGATCTCTTAAAGAGCATCTCCATGGTTTCCGACAAAGAAGAGCTCTTCGGCTCCGGCATGTGCGGAAAAGGTCACAAAGAATGGGTCAAAGTCAGCGATGGCGGCCCGTATCTGAAATGTAAAGTGAGGTTAGGCTGATGAACGAATTATACGATGTATTAAAAGCAAGCAAAGCCAGCGACTTTCTGATCCGCGAAGAGCAGACCGAATCCCGCGAGGCATTTTTCATCGGTCAGAAGCTCGACATGAGCCGCGCGAAAAAAGTAACTCATACGTTTCTGACCGTCTTTGTCGACAGTGAGGATGGAAATTCCGCGGAAGCGCAGAAAAAGAGATCCACCAGGGCATTTCCCGCGAAGAAATGAAGCAGGAAATTGACCAGGCGCTGTTCGCCGCACAGTTTGTGCAGAACCATGGTACCCTGTTGCAGAGCCATCGGATGCCCAGGCAAGCGCCGACATGGCTGATGCTTCCCGCGATCTTACCGCTAAACTCGTAAAACTGGTGCAGGCTATGCAGGAAATCAAGGCGGAAGAGGATTCCCGCGTAAACTCCTATGAGATTTTTGTCAATCAGAAGCAGACACACATCCGCAATTCCCGCGGTGTCGATGTCACCTTCTCCGGCTTTGACTGCGAGATCGAGGTTGTCACAAACTCCCGCAAGGATGATCATGAGATTGAGATCTACAAGGATCTCCGCTTCTCCGACAAATCTGCTGAGAAGATCATCGCCGAAGTGCGCGGAATGTTCCACACCGGCCGCCAGCGTCTGAATGCTGTTCCGACCCGGCAGAACGAGCACGCCGATGTTCTCTTAAGCGGAGACGCCGTCGGCAGCTTCTTCCAGTATTTTGCCATGCATACCAACGCTTCTTATCAGTATATGGGCGTTGCAAAAGCAAAAATCGGCGAAGCCATCACCGGCGCAGATGCCGATCCGCTGAATATCCGCCTCGTGCCGACGCTCGACGCTCTGCCAAAAACGCGCCGTACGACGAAACCGGTATGCCGGTAGCCGAGCGCGTTCTGTTTGAAAACGGCATCTGCCGCTCCTACTGGGGCAGCCTTCAGCATGCCCATTATATCGGCATGAAGGATACTACTTCCATGAATAACATGGTAGTTGAAGGCGGTTCGAAAACACTCGACGAGCTGCGCAGCATGCCGCATATAGAAATCACCGATTTCAGTGCGTTTGATATGGATGCCGTAAGCGGCACCTGCGGCGGTGAGATCCGGCTCGCGTATGAGAGCGACGGAACCACCTCCCATCCGACAACCAGCGGATCACTTTCCGCCCGTTATGACGATGTGCTGAAAAATCTGACTTTCTCGAAAGAGACACAGCAGCTCAACAACCGCGTGGTGCCGTGTGCGGTACTGCTGCGGGATGTGACGGTGGCGGGAGAATAATTTTTCATTCTGCAGCATACGAAAAAGGAGCATCTCCAGGTTTCAAGTTCGAAACCGGAGATGCTCCTTTTTAATTTTCTGTGTTTATGTTCAGTCTTTTCTTCGTCTTCTGGATTTCTTTTTGCTTCCAAAATCCGGAACAACGACCAGGGTGTTAAGACCCAGATAAGTTTCAACATCTTCTGCCGTTTTGATATTGTCATTCAGCACAGTCTGCAGTGTCAGAATTGCCAAAACAAGAACAAAATTTCTAAACAGTAATGGGGTCTGACCCCAATGTGGTTATTTATAATCGTGTGTTTTCAGTGTTGTCGTAATCAGGTTGTGGACCAACGTATCGTCTTCCACAGCCAGTATCAATGTCTTATTCATTTAAATTCACCTCACTGAGCGGCAGCGTAAAACGAAAATGACAGCCGTGCGGAGCGCAGTCACGAAGCACCAGTTCCCCGCCATGCGCATTTACAATGGAACGGCACAGCGCCAGCCAAGGCCAAGGCTTCTGCGCTGTCACTCACCTTTATTTTTCCGGAATAGAACATTTCAAATACATGCTCCCTGCACTCCGCCGGAATGCCGTCCATTATCTTCCACCGCAATCCATACGTTTTTTTCTTCTTTTCCGGCTGTAATCCGGATCTTGGATCCTGCCTGTGTATATTTTACTGCATTGTTGATCAGGTTTACCAATACCTGCACAATCAGCCTTGCATCCATGCGGGCGAGCAGTACATCTTCCCCGCAGTCCACCGTAATTTTATGTTCGTTTTTCCGCCGTTCTACATGGCGCAGCGCCTCACGGACTACATCCTCAACCACCTGATCGGATAACTGCAGTTTTACACTTCCATCTTCTATTTTCGTAAGCGCAAGCAGATTTTCCACCAGTCAATCAGCCATCCGGCATCCTCATAAATATCCGAAAAAATCTGTTTCCGCATTCCTTCGTCCAGTGCGTCAAAGTTACTGATCAAAGAGTCTGCATTGCCGAGAATTGATGTCAGTGGTGTGCGCAGATCATGGGAAATCGTCCGCAGCAGATTCACCCGAAGCTGCTCATTTTTCGCCATGACTGCCGCCTCTTCTTTTTCTCTCGCACTTTGTTCCCGATCCAGTGCCATGGCGCACTCTCCCAGAATAGAAAGCAGGATACTGTTCTCAAACGCATCCAGTGGCTTTTGTCCGATGAAAATGCCGATCACACCATATCTGTTCTGTGCCGCATAGATGGAAAGGTACAGATACGGTTCTTCAGAAAAACGTTCTGTCATAGCTCCCGCCCGTTTCCGGTTTTTCAGAACCCACTGCAGGATTTCCTGTTCTTTCACATTAAAAACTTTTTCTGATTTTATTCCTGTTTCGGCGTTATAAAGAGTTCCCTGCACAATGCCGTTTTTCTTTTTTTCTACCGGCGCCACAACCAGATTTCTTCCCAGAAGCTTTATCAGCTGCGTTGCCGTAATATCAAAAATTTCTGACGCATCCTCTGCCTTTTGCAGAAGCTGGCTGGTATTAAAAAGAATCTTGGTTCGAAAGGCATCTCGTGCAGAAAGCTTTGCATTTTCTTTCAATTTTAAAGCAAGCGTACTGGTCAGGATTGAAGTGCCAAGCATGATCGCAAAGGTCACCGGATAGCCGGAACCATACGCATACAACGAAAGCCTTGGCTCTGTCATAAAATAATTAAACAGGATAACACTTGCCACAGAACTGATTACACTACAGGTATAACCGCTGGTCAGAATAGATGTCAGCATGACGCCAAACAAATATACGGTAATGATATTGGCATCGGTAAAACCGAGCCGAAAAAAGATTTCTCCAATTCCGGTCGCAGCAGCCAGAATCAGAACCGTAAGCATCAGTTCTTTCCAGGAAGGCAACTCCATCCACTCCAGAAATTTTTTTCGTTTCTGATATCTCCGGTACACGTCTGAGTCTGGAATGATGTGAATTTCCAGATCAGGCACAAGATCCGTCAGACGCTCGGTCCACACCCTTCGCTGATGGAAATAGCCCTGCTTCATCATGCTCTTTCCAATGACAATCCGCGTCACCTCGGAAATTCTTGCGTATTCTGCAATCTGCAGGGCAATATCCTCACTGTGTGTCGTTACAATTTCTGCCCCGCTCTGCTCTGCCAGACGAACATGCTTCTGCAGCCTTGCCAGATCCTCCGGTGTTTTTTCTGTTTTTTCTGCTGTCTGCACATACAATGCCGTAAAGCCGGCCTGAAACGCCTGTGCCATCTGCGCCGCAGTCCGAATAATTTTTTCATTGGATGGCGAAGAGGACAGACACACCAGGATATGCTCTTTT
>ENA-OQCP01000247-OQCP01000247.1-human-gut-metagenome-genome-assembly--contig:-NODE-247-length-23897-cov-2.721161_pt1 | contig 23897 bp, 37 predicted proteins | sample MGYA00242760_ERZ504583 | MGnify/ENA primary metagenome ERZ504583 (study PRJEB26092, sample SAMD00036308) | human gut metagenome | host: Homo sapiens | study: EMG produced TPA metagenomics assembly of...
TCGCGGGCCATACCGCCGGGCTGGAGCTGAACGGTCTGCCGACTCCTGCCCATCGATTACGAATAACTGACATAGAAAACGGAATGGCCGCGCACAGCTGTGCGCGGCCATTCCGTTTATTTCATATCACGTCCGAAGTAAAGCTCCACTTCACTGAGTTTCTTTTTCCGCAGCAGGAACGCCGTGGGGATGAGATAGACCGCGATAGACGTCAGCATGGTGATGTCATAGGTGCTGATGCTGTCTGCCACCGTCTGGGTGCCGTACAGGCCGCCGATGAGCATGGACGTGATGTCCATCGCGGCGTGGATGAACACCGTCACCCAGATGTTTCCGGTGCGGAAATAGACCGCCGCCAGCAGCGTACCCAGCGAGGCCGCAAAGACGCACTGCATCAGAACGCCCAGCGGCGCACTGCCGGTGAGGTTGGTCAGGTGGGCCGCACCGAAGTATAGGCCCGACAGCAGGCAGGCTTTCCAGACGCGGCCCGGCTGGTGCCGAAATGCTCCAGAAGCGTCTGGGCGATGACACCCCGGAACAGAAACTCTTCTGCCACACCGACGCTGGTCATGCCGATAAGGAACCACACGACATGCCACGCAGGCAGCATATCGCCCTCCGGTCTGCCAAACAGCAGAGTATTGTAGGCGTTGTAGCCGATGAGCGCGATGGGGTACAGGCCCACCAGCAGACCGTTGAAAAAGCCGCTGCCCCGGCGGCGGAGCAGGTACATCTTACCGGTGCGGCCCAGAATGACCAGCGCCACCACCATGCCCACCGCCTCCTGCACGGCGCTGAGGAAGTAGGAGTCCACCCGTTCCAGGTCCACCCCAAAGAGCACCAGTGCAAACACAATGAGATAGGATGCCAGCAGCAGGCTGCCCAGAAACAGCACCTCGGAGAAAGCGCAGAACCCGATGGGATGCTTTGCGCGCAGACGTTTCAGCATAAAAATATCCTCCTAAATCTTAGTGGCTCTATTCTAACATACTTTGTCGGAAAGAGAAAGTTTTTGGCATTTTCTGCTCAGGCGAAAAATCTCAAAAAAAGTGTTGACAAGACCCGGGCCGTATAGTATAATATCCCTTGTCAGCGGCGAGGTTCAAAGCTGACAACAACAGAATGATGGGGATTTGCATAGTGGTAGTGCGGTAGACTCTGACTCTACTTGTGGGAGTTCGATTCTCTCATCCCCAACCAGAAAACCGCAGTCGCCTTCCGGCTGCGGTATTTTCGGGGCATAGCGCAGTTGGTAGCGCGCCTCGTTCGGGACGAGGAGGCCGTGGGTTCAAATCCCGCTGCTCCGATCGAAAAAGAGACATACTTCGGTATGTCTCTTTTTTCTTTTTACAAAATTTTTTCTTGACACACTTCCCCTTTGGGAATACTCTTATAGTACCAGATATCCTGCTCTGCGGCGGGAAAGATCAAGAGGAAACGAGGGATTTGTGAGATGAAAAACGTGTTGGCATCCTGACCTCCGGCGGCGACTGCCCGGGCCTGAACGCAACCATTCGCGGCGTGGCAAAGGCACTGTATGCCCGGATGGGTGATAATGTGGAGATCGTGGGCATCCTGAACGGCTACCACGGCCTGATCAACGGCGAATACAAGGAGATGTGCGAGGATGACTTCCGCGGCATCCTGACACTGGGCGGCACCATTCTGGGCACCAAGCGCACCCCCTTCAAACTGATGCGCGTGGTCGAGGATGACAAGATCGATAAGGTCGCGGCCATGAAAAAGACCTACAAGGACGCAAAGCTGGACTGCCTGCTCTGCCTGGGCGGCAATGGCACCCACAAAACCGCCAACCTGCTCTCGCAGGAGGGCCTGAACATCATCGGTCTGCCCAAGACCATTGATAACGATATCTACGGCACCGATGTGACCTTTGGCTTCCACACCGCTGTGGACATTGCCACCGAGGTCATCGACCGCATCCACACCACCGCCGGCAGCCACAGCCGCGTTATGTGCATCGAGATCATGGGCAACAAGGCCGGCTGGCTGACCCTCTACTCCGGCATTGCAGGCGGCGCAGATATCATCCTGCTGCCCGAGCAGCCCTACGACATCGACCGTGTCTGCGAGGCCGTGGAGCGCCGGGCAAAGCGCGGCTCCAACTTCTCCATCATCGCTGTGGCCGAGGGTGCCATGAACGTAGACGAAGCCAAGCTGAAACGCAAGGAGTGGACCGCCAAGCGTGCCGAGGCCGGTTACACCACCGCCACCAACCGCATTGCCGCTGCCGTCCAGAAAAAGACCGGCATGGAGACCCGCGTCTGCATCCCGGGCCACATGCAGCGCGGCGCAGCCCCAGCGCCTACGACCGCGTGCTGGCCACCCAGTTCGCAGCTACGCCGCCAAGCTGGTGGAGATCGAGCAGTACGGCGTTACGGTGGCTCTCGTGAACAACCACGTCATCTCCAACCGTCTGGAGGATATCGCCGGTAAGACCCGCAATATCCCCGAGGGCTGCGAGCTCCTCACCGTTGCAAAACGCATGGGAATCAGCCTGGCTGAGAAATCTTTCCGGCATGACCGCAATCTTCTTCCCGGTTTATCCGTATTCCAAGTGTAACAAAACCTCGTGAAAGGAAGTGTCTCTCCATGAAAAAATCCATAAGTTCTTTTCTAAAGATTTGCTCCATATTCTTGGTGCTGTTGGGATTTTTGTTGCTTTTCTGATTTCTATCGCCTATAAGCAAGTTGGAATCGGGGCACTCATAGCTGCGTGGCTTATTGCTATCGCAATTATCGGGGTAGCATGGATTACAGACATCCGCAAAGCAGACCTGCTGAAAAACGGAAAGATTGTTTCCGGAAAAGTTACTGCAGTAAAAGGGTTCACATAAAATTCCACATGAGTACCTATCACCTTGCTGATGAAGATGTAATTTATCCTTGGGTGATCCGGTACCAATATAAGATTGGAAAAGACACTTATTATGGACAGTCCCATTGGTTTTGGTTCAATCCTCTCGTGAGCAAGGGAACACCTATAAAGGTGACTATTGATCCTCAAAACCCAGAAAGAAGCATTGTTGCTGCATGGGAAAGTTAATAGATTGTTTCTTTCCTCTATAATGACGGAAATTCCAAAGGAGCACAATCTCCTTTGGCACACGGTTTTGGTACAAAGTCTAGTATGTTACACCTCGATAGAGTGTACCGTTCCCAGACGCAAAAAGTCCCATGCCCAGCACTTTGGCGGTGCGGGCATGGGACTTTTTGCTTTTTAGACCTAGCGGAGCGAACCGTAACCAATCCTGACATCCGGTTGCCGTGTCATTTGTTGAATACTGTTTTACGAACAGTCTGCGGATGGACGTTCCCTCTTTTTCAATATACCGAACAAGAACTTACTTATTCTTGTACATTTCCTCGTAGTATTTCTGGTAGTTGCCGCTGGTGATGTGCTCCATCCACTCCTCGTGCTCGAGATACCAGTCGATGGTCAGGACGATGCCCTTCTCGAACGGGGTCTCGGGGTACCAGCCCAGATCCTTCTTGATCTTGGTGGGGTCGATGCCGTAGCGGCGGTCGTGGCCCAGACGGTCAGCAACGTGCTTGATCAGATCCTCGCTGATGCCGTCGTCCTTCAGGCGGTCGTGCAGCTGCGCGATGATGGTCTTGACGATGAAGATGTTGGGGCGCTCGTTGTGGCCGCCCACATTGTAGACCTCGCCGATCTTGCCGCCGTTGCAGACCATATCGATGGCCTTGCAGTGATCCTCAACGTACAGCCAGTCACGGATCTGCATACCGTCACCGTAGACAGGCAGCTGCTTGTGGTGCTTGACGTTGTTGATCATCAGGGGGATCAGCTTCTCAGGGAACTGATAGGGGCCGTAGTTGTTGGAGCAGCGGGTAATGTTGATGGGCATACCGTAGGTATCGTGGAATGCCATAACGAACATATCAGCGCTGGCCTTGGAGGAGGAGTAGGGGCTGTGGGGGCACAGCGGGGTGGTCTCCATGAAGTAGCCCTCGGCACCCAGAGCGCCGTAGACCTCATCAGTGGAGACCTGCAGGTACTTCTTGCCTTCCTTCCAGGTCTTGGCATCGGCATCGTACCAGCTTCCTTTGCACGCTGCAGCAGGTTCACGGTGCCCATGACGTTGCTCTGGACAAAGATCTCGGGGTTCTTGATGGAGCGGTCCACATGGCTCTCAGCGCAAAGTTGATGACATAATCGAAATCGTACTTTGCAAACAGGCTCTCCACCAGCTCCTTGTCGCAGATGTCGCCCTGTACGAATACATGGCGGGGGTCGCCCTCCACGTCCTTCAGGTTCTCCAGATTGCCCGCATAGGTCAGCTTATCCAGGTTGACCAGCAGGATCTCGGGGTACTTCTTGAGCATATAGTGAACAAAGTTGGAGCCGATAAAACCGGCGCAGCCGGTGATCAGATATTTTTTCATACTACTCTCCTGTATTTCAGACTTTTTCCTCTGTACAACCTCTCCGTCAATGCTTCGCATTGCCCTTGCCGGGTTGTGGCTCCCAGCAATCACTTCATGCAAAATTGCATTTGTGATTTGCTGGCCACGGCCCCAACAACAATTCCCTGCATCCGCCACTGGCGGCGGTCATTGTTGTTGCCTAGTAGGGGAGGCCTTGGCAGTCCTCGCAAAGTTCCCGGTTTCGCCAGAGGCTCCCCTATTAGGGGAGCTGTCGAGCGGAGCGAGACTGAGAGGTTTAATTCGTTTTCATCCCATTCTCGCCGTCCCAGTGCTCAAAGAAGCAGGCCAGGGCCTCTTTCCAGTCCCGCACATCGTTGCCCACGGTGCAGCGAGCATCCGGTTGTCCAGTGCGCTCCACTTGGGGCGGTCGGCGCTTTCGGGATGCTTTGCCTTGTACTCCTCGCTGGTGCAGGGAGCCACAGAGGCCTCCACACCAGACAGGCGGATGATCTCGGAAGCAAAATCGTACCAGGAGCAGATGCCCTCACCGGTGCAGTGATACAGGCCGTACTCATGGGTCACGCAGAGCTGCAGCAGCTCATGGGCCAGGTCAACCGCGTTGGTGGGGTTGCCGCACTGGTCGTTGACCACCTCCAGCTTGCCGAATTTCCGGCCAGCGTTGACGATGGTCTTGACGAAGTTCTTGCCGTAGTAGCTGTACAGCCATGCCGTGCGGACGATGAAGTGGCGGTGGCAGAACTGCTCCACATACTTTTCGCCCATGAGCTTGGTGGAGCCGTAGGCGCTGATGGGGCCGGGAATGGTGGCCTCGTCCTGTGCAATGCCGCCGTTCTCACGGCCGGAGAACACATAGTCCGTGGAGACATGCACCAGGCGGGCACCGGTCTTTTCGGCGGCCTGTGCCAGATTGCGGGGGCCAGAGCATTTGCCTTGAAGCTGCGTCGTGGTTCACCTCGCACCGTCCACGTTGGTGTAGGCGGCGCAGTTGATGATGACATCCGGGCGCTGGCGGCGGATGAAGTCATCCACCATCTTATAGTTGGAGATGTCCAGCTCCGGCAGGTCCACCGGGATCACGGTGGCATTCATCAGCTTTTCGGGGATGGGGCCGATCTCGCTGCGGCCTCCCGCAGCTGCTTGATGATCTCGGTGCCAAGCTGGCCCTTGCAGCCGGTGACGATGATTTTCATGGGTGATTCCCCTCCTGCATCAATATCTCAGTTTTCCATCGGCCACGTTCTTGAGGTGCTGGCCGTAGGGGCTCTTACCATAACGGGAAGCGCTCTCCAGCAGGGTCTCGCGGTCGATCCAGCCATACTTGAAGGCGATCTCTTCGGGGGCGCTGATCTTGATGCCCTGACGCTTCTCGACCATGCGGACAAAGTCGGCGGCATCCACCAGGCTCTCCATCGTGCCGGTATCCAGCCATGCAAAGCCGCGGCCCAGCAGCTGAACATCCAGCTCGTCCTTCTTCAGGTACATATCGTTCAGGGTCGTGATCTCCAGCTCACCGCGGGCAGAGGGCTTGACCTGCTTTGCCATCTGGACCACTTCCTTGTTGTAGAAGTACAGGCCGGTGATGGCGTAATTGCTCTTCGGGTGCTCGGGCTTTTCTTCCACGCTCAGCACCTTGCCGTTCTGGTCAAATTCCACGATGCCGAAACGCTCGGGGTCCTGCACATAGTAGCCGAACACAGTGCAGCGGCCCTTGGTCTCTGCATTGGCGGCGGCAGTCTTGAGGATCTTGGAGAAGCCGTTGCCGTAGAAGATGTTGTCGCCCAGGATCATGGCGCAGCAGTCGTCGCCGATGAACTCTTCGCCCAGAATAAAGGCCTGTGCCAGACCATCGGGAGAGGGCTGGACCTTATATTGCAGATGGATGCCATACTGGCTGCCATCGCCCAGCAGCGCCTCAAAGCGCGGCGTATCAGTGGGGGTAGAGATGATCAGGATATCCTGAATGCCCGCCAGCATGAGGGTGGACAGAGGATAGTAGATCATGGGCTTATCGTAGACAGGCAGCAGCTGCTTGCTGGTGACCATCGTCAGCGGATAAAGCCGGGTGCCGGCACCGCCGGCCAGAATAATGCCTTTCATAATTTGTGCACTCCTTTATTTGTATTGAAAAAGTTGTGCAGCTATACGGGATGAAACGCTCACCTCGTAATATTCAAAGCGGAGCTGCGTCCGCTGTCAACAAAGTTACAGGGTAAAAGTTCTGGCCGCGCGGGGCGGCATCAGATAGTTTTACACCTTATTCTACTCTCAAATCGAAAAAAAAGCAAGAAAAAACGGCCTGTTCCAGAATTTTTTCCGGAACAGGCCGTCAAACAGAACCGTTCAGCCGCCCACGGCGGCAGCACATCGCGATGGTGGAGCGTTTCTTACCACTTGAAGCCCCACTTATGGAAATACTTCAGCAGGTTTCCCGTCTGCCAGAGGGCGGGCTTGAGATCCCGGTGGGCAGCGCGGTGCCAGGCGTGGATGGCGGTATACTGGGGCACCAGATACACCTTGCCCCGGGTGCGCATCTTCTGGGTGAGGTCCGCATCCTCCACATACATGAAGTAGCTCTCGTCAAAGCCGCCCACCGCCTTGAAGGTGCTGGTGCGCACACCGGAAAAGCTGCCGGTGCAGAACTCGATCTCGATGGGCCTGGTCAGGTCCTCATCCAGCATCAGGTAGTGGTCGTTCTGGCCTTTCCAGAAGCTGAGCCGGGGCAGCTGGCGGTAGAGCATGGGCCGCAGGGCGCACCGACGCAGGGGCAGCTGCTGGGGCTTGCCGTCCGGGAACACCAGCGAGGGCCGGGCCATCACGGCATCCGGGTGGGCAGCCATCCAGTCGGCCAGATCACTCAGGGTATCAGCGGTCAGCTGGATATCCGGATTGAGGATAAAGTGGAAATCACTGTCCAGCTCGGGCAGGATCATATTATGGCCGGTGCCAAAGCCGCCGTTCTCGGTGCGGCAGTGCACCACCACCTGCTGGCCCGGGCCTGCTGCCAGCAGGCCGTCCGCCACGGCCTGCTCCAGCTTTTTGCCGCTGCGTCCGGGCTGGCATTGTCCACCAGATACAGGCTCACCGGTAGCGGCGCGTGCAGTGCAGCACCGTCTGTGCCGCCTTCAGCGCCTCGTCATAGCCGTTATATACAACAATACAGGCTGATAGTTTCATCAATTCACTCCAAAGGCAGGATCTTCAGCGTGAAGTCCTCACGCTGGATATCAAAGTTGGGGTTGGTGCAGGGATCCCCCTCGGCCAGCAGGTCTCCCCAGCGGGCCTGGAAGCGGAGCACCTCGCCCTGGAAGCGCTTCTGCTTTTCGGGGTTGTCCTCGGTGCCGCGGCTCTTGCTCTCGTAGTGGTAGAGCTGGGCAAAGGGGGTAAACACGTTGGTGTAGCCCGCCTCCCGCACACGGACACAGAAATCCACATCGTTGAAGGCCACGGCATAGCTCTCGTCCAGGCCGTTCATCTCATCATAGATCTCTCTGCGGATAAGCAGGCAGGCGGCGGTATCGCCGTAAACATCCTGCACATAGTTCAGCCGCCCCATGTAGCCATCGGATGCCGCCGGGAAATACTTGTGCAGGTGGCCCGCCACGCCGCCGATGCCAAAGCCGATGCCGGCGTGCTGAATGGTGTCATCGGGGTAGAGCAGCTTTGCACCCACACAGCCCACCCGCTTCTGCTGGGCGTACATGACCATTTCCTCCAGCCAGTTGGGGGTGATGACCTCGGTATCGTTGTTGAGCAGCAGCAGGTATTCGCCGGTGGCATACTGCTCGCCAAAGTTGTTCAGGGCGCTGTAATTGAAGCCCTTGCCCTCCCAGGTCACGACCTTGAGGTTGTCCGGGTGCTCCTTCTGCATCCGCTCATAGGCGCGGAAGGTCTCGGGCTGCTTGCTGTTGTTCTCGATGAGGATGAGTTCAAATCCGGTAGGTGGTGCGGGCATAGATGGAATCCACGCAGAGCTCCAGATCCCGGATGTGGTCGCAGGTAGGGATGAGGATGCTCACCCGGCCCGGGTGCTGGATGGTGTAATCGGTCTTGTAATAGCCCGGGGTGCCGGGGATGAGGGCGACATCATCCACAGCGATCCCGCAGCGGGCATAGTGGGCCTTGAGGGCCGCAATGCCTGCGTCGATGCAGTAGGTCTTGGCGGAGATATCCGCGCCGTGCTGCCGGGGCTGGAGCGCCAGTAATACAGGGCATGGGGAATGTGAACGATCTTCTCAGCCTGTTCCGTCAGGCGGAGGAACAGCTCGTAATCCTGGCTGCCGTTGTACTCCATCCGCTCGCCGCCGCCGGCCCGCTCCATCAGGGCGCGGCTGAACACGGTCAGGTGGCAGATGTAGTTGTTGGAGCGGAGGTTGTCCAGCATGAAGTCGGGCTTGAAGTGGTAGAGCACCACATGCTCCGGCTTCCCCTCAAAGGTCGCCTCGTCGGTGTAGACAAAGTCGGCCTTCTGCTCGGCAATGGCCCTGGCCGCGTACCACAGGCGCAGGGATGCAGCAGGTCATCGTGGTCCAGCAGGGCGATATACTCACCAGTGGCCATCTCAAAGCCCTTGTTGGTGTTGCCGGGGATCAGCTCATTCTTTTCCAGCTTCTGATACCGGATGCGTGCATCGGCCTTCGCACGGGCCTGCACATGCTGGCCTACGGCCTCGTCCTTACCGGCATCCACGCAGCAGAGCTCCCAGTTCTTGTAGGTCTGGTTCACCACGGAATCCAGCATCTCGTCCAGGAAATCCAGCGGGGTGTTGTACAGGGGCACCACGATGCTGATCTTGGGACCGGCAGGCTGATCGTTCGCCTGCCTGACCAGCAGCTCCACCGGAGCAAAGCGGTCAGCCCGCAGAAGGTTTCCCGGGAAGAGGGCGGCATACTCCCGCCTGGCGCGGGCGTGCTCCCGCACTCCCGAAATGCCGTCCCGGCGCAGCTCACCCAGCAGGACGAAAAGCGGGAAGGTGTGCCAGATCTGGCGGCTCTTGCTGACAACATACCGCATGGGCCAGGTCAGCTTCCAGAAGGTAGAGCTGGTCACCTCGTTCAGGGTCTTTTCCAGGTTCTTGGCATGGCTGCGGCTCAGGGAAAGGTCGCTGCGGAGCCGCTCAATGAGGGCGGCTTCTTCGTTGCAGGTGCGCTCGGCACGCACCATCCGGTCACGCAGGAGGTCCAACTCCTTCTCATAGCCCGCGATCATCTCGCGGTGGCAGGCTGGACCGTGCAGTACAGAGCCGACTGCTGGGCACGGCCCCGGCTGCGCCAGCGGAAATCCCGGTAGTAGCCCCGCCGGGCCAGCTCTTCGGCCCAGCCTCAGCCACGTTGCTGCCGGTAAACACCAGCAGCACCTGCCCGGGCATCTGCGCGGGCATCTCCACCCAGGCGGGTCCTCCACCACCAGCAGGTCTGCCTGCCGGGCAGCCACTGTAAGGGGTTGGCATCCACGCCGCCCGGTGCAGGCCTTTTCCAGTGCCGGGGTCTCGGCGTTCAGCACCGCAGCTGTTGCCGGGGCCAGCTCCTCCGCAATGCGCTGTGCCAACAGGCGGCAGCGCTCCATGTCCTGCTTTGTTTCCTTTGCTTTCTCCAACTGCATTCCGACTTCTCCACTTCACTGGGCCATTCCACCGCCCAGACGCATTTTTACAAACTATAATAGTATACCAGATTTCGTCCCGTTTGAGAAGCGCTTTTCCGCATTTCCTGCGCTTTCCGGTGCAAATTTTATTACAGTCCCAGCAGGCTCCACAGCCAGCCGAACAGGCCGCCGTTCGAGCTGCCGCTGCCCACCGTGCCAAAGGACACGCCGGTATAGTAGTGGCGCAGGATGTCCCGGTAGCCCATGCCCTGCTCCTGCGCATAGCCCACCATGCCGCACTGGCTCATGCCCACACCGTGGCCGAAGCATAGTAGTTCATGCAGGGGGTTCCGTTCTCGTCCGCGCTGAAATCAAAGCAGTAGCGGGAGGAAACGAACTGGCCGATGTAGCGGTAGCTCTTTCCGTTCGAGACAAAGGTATTGTACCGGACAAAGCCGCCCAGATCCTTATGGGTGGTGTCGGCGCTCTCGTAGGGCTGGCCGGTCCTGCTGTCGTTGTACTCGGTGTAGCGGTAGTCCTTGCCGATGACCCGGCGCATCAGGTTGTGATACTGCTCCTCGTAGGGGCTTTCCACGCTCTGCAGATAGGCACATCGGTGCCCCAGGCATCCAGACCGGAGCAGGTGCCGTACACGCCGGTCTGGGTGTTGTACCCCGCGCTGGCCGACCACACTGCATCAATGACGCTGCCGTTGCAGGTCAGCACCTCGTCTTTGACCTCAGAGACTGCCCTGCGGATGGCGCTGCGGGCAGAGGAAGGGATCTGATCCACGGGGGTGTACACCAGCGCGTTGGCCGAAGAGCCGTATTTCTTGTGGTATTCCAGATAGGAGTGGATGGCCACCGCCTGCGCTTTCCACGCCTGCTGTGCCGCCGCGTCACTGACATAGCTGCCGATGGAGCCCAGCTCGGTGTAGGTGATGCCCACCAGACAGTCCTCAAGATCCAGGGTCACGTTCCGGCGCAGGCCCTGCCCCTTGACGTTCAGGTAGGGCATGGTGATGGTATCGCCGGAGCCGAAGAGCCAGCTCAGGCAGTTTTCCTCCTCGTCCGGGATCAGAGTAGTGTTGGCACCGCCCATGGTGGTGGCACCGGCGGCAGGGTGTCCCCTTCCGCTGCAAAGGCGGCAGGCACTGCCATGCAGAGCAGCACCACCGCCAGCATCAGCGCCGCACACCGGCGCGCAAACTTCGACATCCGTTTCAAGTTCCTTGTCCTCCTGCGTTCTGTATTTTATTCAGTTTAGCACAGTGCAGGGCCGCGGGCAAGGACTTGAATCAAGAAAACGCCGCCGGGCAGAGCCAAAAGCTCCACCCGGCGGCGTTTCACTGTTTCTATCTTATGCTTCCTGTCAGCGGCTCTCCCCGCGCTGCGCAATGCGGGAGAAGCGCTTATCCTTTTCGTCGTCCTTCTCGGCATCCTCAGCCGGGGCGGCGGGGGTCAGGCGCACCTCCGTCACGCGGCGCTTGGCGGTGCGGGTAACAACACCATCGTACTCGCCCAGGGTAAAGCGGTCGCCTACCTTGGGCAGATGGCAGGTCTTTTCCTGCACCAGCCGTTGACGGTATTGGAATCGATATCCTCTTCCTCCGGCAGGTCGAGCTCCTCATACAGATCATCGACGCTGGCAGAACCGGACACCAGCCAGCTGCCGTCCGACTGCTTGCGGAAGTCCTCAGTGACCTCGTCGTGCTCATCCCAGATCTCACCCACCAGTTCTTCCAGAATATCCTCCAGCGTGATGATACCCTCGGTGCCGCCGTATTCGTCCACAACAACGGCCAGGTGGTGGTGCTGCTCCCGGAGGGTGCGCAGCAGCTGGGAGATCTGCGTGGAGCCCGTGGTATACAGGGTGGGCACCACCAGATCATCGATCTTGGTCGCCTTTTTCAGGCGGGCGATATAGAAATCCTTTTCATGTACCACACCAATGATGTTATCAATGGTGCCGTGGTAGACAGGCAGACGGGAGTAACCGGACTCCGCAAAGGTCTGGGCCAGCTCCTCCAGCGGGATATCATCCTCCACAGCCACCACATCCACACGGGGGGTCAGGATCTCCTCCACCTCCACGTCATCGAACTCGATGGCGCTGCGGATGAGCTCGCTTTCCCGGTCGGTCAGCTCGCCGTCATTTTCAGCCTCGCTGACCATGGTCATCAGCTCACCCTCTGTGATGGTATCGGCCTCGCCGCTGTGGACAAAGTGGCCCAGCAGCTTTTTCCACTGGGTGAACAGCCAGGTCAGCGGGGTCATCAGGGCCATCAGGAGCACAAGGAAGGGCGAGACTGCGTGGCCACCTTTTCCGGCATCTCCTTGGCCAGGCTCTTGGGGGTCACCTCGCCAAAGATCAGCACGATGATCGTCAGCACAATGGTGGACACCGTAGCGCCCCGCTCGGCACCCAGCATCTGGGTAAACAGGATGGTGCCGATGGAAGCGGCGGCGATGTTCACGATATTGTTGCCGATGAGGATGGTGGAAAGCAGTTTGTCATACTGCTCCGCCATGTTCAGCACCCGGGCGGCAGAGGAATCGCCGTCCTCGGCGCGGCTTTTCAGGCGGATCTGATTCAGGGAGGAAAATGCGGTCTCGGAAGCGGAGAAAAAGGCGGAGAATCCCACCAGGATCACCAGCGCTACCCAGAGCGTCATACTGCCATCGTCCATAATAAAGGAAAATCACACTCAACTTTCTGTTTTTATTAAAGAACGGACTCCCTCAGTCTGCTTCGCAGCCAGCTCCCTCAAAGAGGGAGCCTTGCCGCACGGTCAGCCTCCCTCACCGAGGGAGGTGGCATCGCGCAGCGATGACGGAAGGAGTTCTTTCCTAGGGATACAAAAATGTGCTTTCCACCGTGGCTGTTCCGCGATGAAAAGCACATCAATGTTACTTGTTATAATATCATATTCCGCACCCCCATGCAAGCATTACAGCCGGCACAGAGGTAAAAAACTGGCAAAACTGTGGAAAATCATTTCAGCACAAGGGCATTTCCGTCGTAATCCACGGTCAGGGTGCTGCCCTCGGCATAGCGGCCTGAATGATCGCCTTGGCGATCAAAGTCTCCACCCGGCTCTGGATGAACCGTTTGATGGGGCGGGCACCATAGACGCTGTCGTAGGCAGAATCGATGATGTAGTCCTTGGCGGCGGTGGTCACGTCCAGATTCAGGTGCTTGCCCTCGTCCATGCGGCTGCGCAGGTCTGCCAGCTGCAGATCCACGATCTTGCGCATCTCGTCCTTGGTCAGGCTCTTGTAGTAGACGATCTCGTCCAGACGGTTCAGGAACTCGGGGCGGAACTTGCTCCTCAGCAGCAGGTCGATCTGATGCTTTGCCTCGTCGCTGAGTTCGTTGGAACCCTGTGCCCGGCGCTGCTCCAGATCGTTCAGGATGATGTCGCTGCCAGATTCGAGGTCAGGATGATGACCGTGTTCTTGAAGTCCACGGTACGGCCCTGGCTGTCGGTAATGCGGCCATCGTCCAACACCTGCAGCAGAATGTTGAACACATCGGGGTGGGCTTTTTCCACCTCATCGAACAGCACCACGCTGTAGGGTTTGCGGCGGACGGCCTCGGTCAGCTGGCCGCCCTCCTCATAACCCACGTATCCCGGAGGCGCGCCGATCAGGCGGCTGACGCTGAACTTCTCCATATACTCCGTCATATCGATACGCACCATGTTGCGCTCATCGTCAAACAGAGCCTGTGCCAGCGCCTTTGCCAGCTCGGTCTTGCCCACACCGGTGGGGCCGAGGAAGAGGAAGCTGCCGATGGGGCGGTTGGGGTTGGCGATCCCGGCGCGGCTGCGCAGGATGGCCTCGCTCACCTTGGTCACGGCCTCGTCCTGACCGATGACTCTCTTGTGGAGCACATCGTCCAGATGCAGCAGCTTCTCGCGCTCGCCCTCCACCAGTTTCTCCACCGGGATGCCGGTCCAGCGGGCCACGATCCGGGCGATCTCCTCATCGGTCACGCGGTCACGCAGGAGGCTGTCCTCCTTCTTCTCGTTGGCCAGCTTTTCCTCCGCTTCCAGCTGTTTCTGCAGCTCGGGCAGCTTGCCGTATTTCAGCTCAGCAGCTTGTTCAGGTCATACTCACGCTGGGCTTTCTCAATGGCGGCATTGGTCTGCTCGATCTGCTCACGCAGGGTCTGCACCTTGCCAATGGCGTTCTTCTCGTTTTCCCACTTTGCCTTCATGCTGCGGAACTTATCCTGCAGCTCGGCCAGTTCCTTTTCCAGCTCATGCAGCGGCTCTGGCTCAGGGCATCGGTCTCCTTTTTCAGGCTGACCTGCTCGATCTGCAGCTGGGTGATACGGTGAGCCAGATCATCCATCTCGCTGGGCATACTGTCCATCTCAGTCTTGATCATGGCGCAGGCTTCATCCACCAGTCGATGGCTTATCCGGCAGGAAGCGGTCGGTGATATAGCGGTCAGAGAGGGTTGCGGCGGCGATCAGCGCATTATCGCTGATCTTCACGCCGTGGAACACCTCATAGCGCTCCTTCAGGCCACGCAGGATGGAGATGGTGTCCTCCACTGTGGGCTCATCCACCTGCACCGGTGGAACCGGCGCTCCAGAGCGGGGTCTTTTTCGATATACTGGCGGTATTCGTCCAGCGTAGTTGCGCCGATGCAGTGCAGCTCGCCCCGGGCCAGCATGGGCTTGAGCAGGTTGCTGCGTCCATGGCACCGTCGGTCTTGCCCGCACCCACGATGGTGTGCAGCTCATCAATGAAGAGGATGATCTTGCCCTCGCTCTTCTTGACCTCGTTCAGGACGCTCTTCAGGCGCTCCTCAAACTCGCCGCGGTACTTTGCACCGGCCACCAGCGCGCCCATGTCCAGGCTGAACACGGTGCGGTCCTTCAGGTTCTCGGGCACATCGCCACGCACGATCCGCTGGGCCAGGCCCTCGGCGATGGCAGTCTTGCCAACGCCGGGCTCACCGATCAGGCAGGGGTTGTTCTTGGTCTTACGGGACAGGATGCGGATCACATTGCGGATCTCCTGATCACGGCCGATCACGGGGTCCAGCTTCTGCTTCCGGGCCAGATCGACCAGATCCTGGCCATATTTCTGCAGGGCGTTGTAGGTATCCTCGGGGTTGTCGTTGGTCACGCGCTGGTTGCCGCGCACGGCAGTCAGCTGCTGCAGGAACGCATCCTTCTTGATGTTGAAGGCGCGGAACAGCTCCGTGGTGTTCTGGGTCGGCTCATCCAGCAGGCCCAGGAACACATGCTCAACACTGACGTATTCGTCCTTCATGGCCTTGGCTTCCCGGGCGGCGGCGCTCAGGACTTTATCCGCTGCCTGCGAGATATAGACCTTGTCCGGGTCACGGCCGGAGCCGGACACCCGGGGCAGGGCCGACAGCTTTTCGGCCACAGCAGCGGCAAAGCTGCCCGGGTCCACATTCAGCTTCTGCAAAAGCTGCGGGATCAGGCCCTGCTCCTGCGAAGCCAGGGCGTGCAGCAGATGTTCCGGCTCCAAAGCGTTGTGCTGGTACTCCACAGCCAGCTGCTGGGCAGCCTGCAGAGCTTCCAGTGTTTTCTGCGTATATTGATTGGTATTCATAGAATCGACCTCCATTCGTACCGGAAGTGTTATTTCAGCAGTCTTTCAGATCGACTGCCATTTTATTTTTAGCACTCTATCTGTTCGACTGCTAAAACTATACTCCAAACACCCCACTTTGTCAATAGGGTTTTCGATGGTACGGCAACAATTCACAAATTGTTTGCAAACAAGACAAAAATGCCGCCCCGGCAGACCCGAAGCGGCACAAGTTCTCTTGATATTGGGGCAGGGCACTCAGCTCACCACTGCGCTTTCCGTCAGCGCATCGGTGACGGCATCCATCAGGGCGACCATGGTGCAATAATTCTCACCGTAGGTGCCAGTGTAGGAGGAATAGGTATCGATCTGCTCCTGGGTGGGCACGATGTCCAGTGTCTCGGCCACTGCCTGATAAAGCAGGGCTCCTTGGAGTAGGTGGTGATGCTGTCGCTCATCCCCTCCAGCAGGTCATCGGCGTTCTCATAGCCAGCGGCGGTCTGCACAAAGCTGTCCAGATCGTAGCCGTAGTAGTTGGCCATGGTGTAGTAGTAGTTCAGGCACTGGTTCACCTGATAATCGGTGACCTCCTTGGGCAGCTCCTTGAAGGTGGAGTTCGCCAGCAGGTCGTCCATGATGGCGTTCTGCAGGTTGGTGTTGTAGAGCATCTTCTGGTAGAGCGCCTTCAGCTCCTCCACGGTGTGAACACCATCGCTCTCGCCGTAGTTCTCGGCCACCCACGCATCGGTCAGCTCGGGCAGGACCTTCTCGCTGATGTAGTTCAGGGTAACGGAGAACACAGCCTTTTTGCCGCTCAGGACAACGGTGTTGCCCTCGGAATCGGTAGAATCGCTGTATCTCCGGGAAGGTCACGGTGACATCAAAGGTCTCGCCGGGGGTGTGGCCCACGATCTGATCCTCAAAGCCATCGACGAAAGTACCGCTGCCCAGGGTCAGGCTGTAGCCGCTGTAAGTGCCGCCGCTGAACGCAACGCCATCCACGGAACCGGCGTAGTCGATGTTGACGGTATCACCGTCCGCTGCGGCACGGTCCGTCACCTGCTTCTCGGTGGCGTGGTCGCTGAGCAGGCTGTCGATCTCGCTCTGGACCTCCTCCTCGGTAGGCTCGATCTCAGAACGCTTGAAGGTAAGGCTTGCAAAGTTCTCGGGCAGGGTGACATAGTCAAGCGCTTTCACGCCCTCCCAGTAGCCATTCTCGTCCAGACCGCTGCTGTAAGAGAAGTTCTCGTAATCGTAATCTTCCGCGCTGCCGTAAACAGCGGCGGCTGTGCTGGAAGCGGCAGAAGAAGAATCAGCGGACTTGGAGCAGCCTGCTGCGCCCAGCACCAGCGCACCGGCGCAGAGCAGGCAGACCGCCTTTGTGATGATCTTTTTCAAAATAAAGTTCCTCCTGTTGGAACACCGGCATCCCGCCGGGTTCAGATTCGGGTCTCATAGTACAGACCTTATTATAAAGGGCAAAAGTGAAAAAGAAAAGAATTTTGCAGAAATTCCACAAATAGAGCGCCGGGTTTGTCCGACTTTTGCGGGGCATCGGCCGAAAAAGCGGCTTTTCCGGTGGAAATGCCCGCGCGGTTCTGTTAAAATAAAGGAGATACGAGAAACCCCGGCCGCTCCCTTCCGCGGGAAGCGCCCGATACAAACGGAGGAACACCCCATGGATTACAACAAAGCCGCCCTTGAAATGCACGAGACCCACCACGGCAAGGTGGGTATTACCAGCAAGGTGGAGGTCAGGACCCGTGATGACCTGTCTACCGCCTACACCCCCGGCGTTGCCGAGCCCTGCCGCAAGATCAAGGAAAACCCCGACGATGTTTATAAGTACACCTTCAAGGGCAACATGGTGGCCGTTGTCTCCAACGGCACCGCCGTGCTGGGCCTGGGTGACATCGGCCCGAGGCCGGTCTGCCTGTGATGGAGGGCAAGGCCGTGCTGTTCAAGGAGTTCGGCGGCGTGGATGCCTTTCCCATCTGCATCGATGCCCACGATGCCGCCAGCGTGATCGCGGCCTGCAAGGCCATTGCCCCCACCTTTGGCGGCATCAACCTGGAGGATATCAAGAGCCCCGAGTGCTTCGAGATCGAAGAGACGCTGGAGCGGGAGCTGGATATTCCCGTGTTCCACGATGACCAGCACGGCACCGCCATCGTGGTGACCGCTGCCCTCATCAACGCCCTGCGCGTGGTGGGCAAAAAGATGGAGGACGTGCACATCGTCCTGAACGGCCCCGGCGCTGCCGGTACTGCCATCATCAAGATGCTGATGACCGCTGGCGCAAAGGACATCGTGGCCGTGGACCAGTTCGGCACCCTGTACAAGGGCTGCAACAGCGCCGAGGCCCGCAAGAACTGGCTGGGCGAGGTGACCAACCCCCGCCAGATCAAGGGCGGCCTGAAGGAAGCCATCGAGGGAGCCGACGTGTTCATCGGCGTGTCCCGCCCCGGCATCCTGACCACAGAGCTGTGCAAGACCATGAACAAGGATGCCATCGTCTTTGCCATGGCCAACCCCACCCCGGAGATCATGCCGGACGAAGCCAAGGCAGGCGGCGTGCGCGTGATGGCCACCGGCCGCAGCGACTTCCCCAACCAGGTCAACAATGTGCTCTGCTTCCCCGGCCTGTTCAAGGGAGCTTTGAGCGTCCGCGCCCGCGATATCAACGACCAGATGAAGCTGTCCGCCGCCTATGCCATCGCTGACCTGATCACCGATGCCGACCGCAGCGAGGAGAACATCATCCCCGGCGCGTTCGACCCCCGTGTGGCCGAGGCCGTGGCTGCTGCCGTGGCAAAGGCTGCCCGCGAGACCGGCGTTGCCCGCCTGTAAAGGAGGAACACGAGATGAGGAACATCTCCGCACAAGCCATCACCGATACCGTAGCCCGGCTCTGCATCGAGGCCAACACCCGCCTGCCGCAGGATGTGCAGGCGGCACTGGACAAGGCCCGGCAGAAAGAGCCCTGGCCACTGGCAAAGAATACCCTGGACCTGCTGTGGTCCAACCTGAGCGCCGCCAGAGAAAAAGACCTGCCCATCTGCCAGGACACCGGCATGGCCTGCGTGTTTGTGGAGCTGGGCACCGATGTCCACATCGACGGCAGCTTTGAAGCCGCCATCCACGAGGGCGTGCGCCGCGGCTACACCGACGGCTACCTGCGCAAGAGCATCGTGCTGATCCGCTGCGCCGGGGCAACACCGGCGACAACACCCCCGCCGCCATCACCGTTCATCTGGTAGACGGCGACGGGCTGCACCATCACCGTGGCCCCAAGGGCTTTGGCAGCGAGAACATGAGCCGCATCCAGATGCTCAAGCCCGCCGACGGCGTGGAGGGCTTCCGGAAGTTCGTGCTGGAGACCGTTCAGCTGGCCGGTTCCAACCCCTGCCCGCCCATCGTGCTGGGCATCGGCGTGGGCGGCAGCTTTGACAAGGTGGCCTATCTGGCCAAAAAGGCGTTGCTCCGCCCGCTGGATGTTCCTAACCCCGATCCCTACTATGCCGGTCTGGAGCGGGAGCTGCTGACCGCCATCAATGAAATGGGCATCGGCCCGCAGCTTTGGCGGCCAGACCACCTGTCTGGGCCTTGCCATTGAGCAGATGCCCACCCATGTGGCGGGCCTGCCCGTGGCCGTGAACGTTTCCTGTCATGTGACCCGCCGCGCCAGCGCGACTTTATAAGGGTCAAACCTCTCCGTCAATGCTTCGCATTGCCACCTCTCCTAGTAGGAGAGGCCTTGGCAGTCGGGTAAAGCTTGCTGGATACGCCAGAGGCTCCCCTACCAGGGGAGCTGGCGGGCGCAAGCCCGACTGAGAGGTTGTACAAAGGAGAAACCTATGCAATATACCTTAACCACCCCCTGCACCGCCCAGGACCTGGCCCCCCTTAGGGCAGGCGATACCGTGTTGCTCTCCGGCGTGGTGTATACCGCCCGGGATCAGGCCCACAAGCGGATGATCGAAGCACTGGATCGGGGCGAACCGCTCCCCTTCGACCTTGAGGGCAGCGCCATTTACTATGTCGGCCCCACCCCGGAGCGCCCGGGTGAGGTCATCGGCTCTGCTGGCCCCACCACCAGCGGCCGGATGGATGCCATGAGCCCCCGCCTGCTGGATCTGGGCAACAAAATTATGATCGGCAAGGGCAAGCGGGATGCCGCTGTCAAGGAAGCCGTTGTCCGCAACGGCGCGGTCTATCTGCCGCTCTGGCGGTGCCGGTGCTGATGGCCAAGAGCGTCCAGACGCTGGAGGTCATCGCCTGGCCCGACCTCGGCTGTGAGGCCGTCCGCCGCCTGACCGTACAGGACATGCCCCTGACTGTCATCCTGGATGCCCACGGCGGAGATCTGTATCTGGAAGGCCCGGAGGCCTACCGGAACCGCTGAGGAACAGCAGCCCCGGCTTCTGCCGAATGCTGTACATACAAAAAGGAGCTGTACTCCCGCGGGAGTACAGCTCCTTTTGCATTGCATTCTTTCTGATCAGCTGCGCTTTGCCAGCAGAGCCTCGATCTTCTTGATGGGATCGATGATGCTGGAAACAGACATATCGTGGTTCAGTGCTACCACAAAGTAGGCAGCATACTTGGAGACATCCACGTCAACATACCAGTCGCGGGTCAGCAGTTCGGGCTGGCGGTAGGTCAGGTTGGTGCCCACAACGTAGTCCAGCTTGCCATCGGCAACTGCCTGATCGAACTTCTTCAGGCCGCTGGTGAACAGCGGGAAGGTCGCATTGGCAATGATGCGGGCAGCGCCGCGCTCCTTCAGGTTGCCGGCAACCTCCAGCATGCTCTCGCCGGAAGCGATGATATCGTCGGCGATAAAGACAGTCTTGCCCTCAACGGAATCGCCCAGATACTCGTGTGCCACAATGGGGTTGCGGCCGTTCACCACGCGGGTGTAATCGCGGCGCTTATAGAACATGCCCAGGTTGCAGCCCAGCACGCTGGAGAAGTACATGTTGCGGTTCATGGCACCCTCGTCAGGGCTGACCACGATGAACTTCTCCTTATCAAAGCTGATCTCGGGGTTCTTCTTCAGCAGGCTCTTGAGCACCTGATAGGTGGGCATTGCATTGTCGAAGCTGAGCAGCGGCACAGCGTTCTGAACGCGGGGATCGTGGGCATCAAAGGTGATGATGTTGCGCACGCCCATGGTCTGCAGCTCCTGCAGGGCCACAGCGCAGTCCAGGCTCTCGCGAACCACGCGGCGATGCTGGCGGCCGCCGTACAGGCTGGGCATGATAACGGACACACGGTGTGCCTTGCCGGCCACTGCCTGGATCAGGCGCTTGAGGTTGGCAAAGTGGTCATCCGGGGAGAGGTGGTTCTCGTAACCGAACAGGTTGTAGGTAACGCTGTAATTGCCCGGATCGATAACGATAAAGATATCGTCGCCGCGCACAGACTCCCTGACCAGGCCCTTTGCGTCACCGCTCTGGAAGCGGGGGCACTCGCAGGGAATGATAAAGCTATCCTTCTCCACGCCTGCGGACTTTGCCCATTCCACCAGATGCCGGTCGATCAGCTCGGTCAGCTCCTCTGCACCGGGGCAGGCCAGCAGACGCAGGTCTGCCACGCTGGGTTCCTGGAAAAATGCCATCGGATTGATCTCGTTGGACATACTTACAACTCCTTCAATGTTCCTGTTGTCTTGACGATGAAATCAGATGCTGAAAGCGCATATCTGTTCTTATTTTATCACAAAAAACAGATTTCGACACACCTAATTTCTGTCTTGGAGCCATTTTCTGCGGCTTGCACAGCTGTTGTTCAAAAACACGTTGGAGACTGTGAGTTTCACACAAAAAACCTTCCTTTTACCTTCCTCTTCCCTTTCCCCCTGCCTGCTGCCCGGTGGTTCCTGCGCACAAACCCACCAATTTTTCATGTTTAAGTCGGTTTGTTTTGACAAACTTTTAGGGATTGCTTGCATCCCCCGGGAGAATGTGGTATTCTATAACAAACCGAACCGACGTGCGTTTTCAGCCCCGGGCCGGGAATCAAGAAGCAGGAGGCCGATACCATGCAGATCCACCAATCCGCAGAAGATTATCTTGAAACGATCCTGATGCTCAACCAGAGAATGGGCCGTGTCCGTTCCATCGACGTGGTCAATGAGCTGGGCTATACCAAGGCAAGCGTGAGCATTGCCATGAAGAAGCTGCGGGAGAACGGCTATATCGCGGTGGACGGTGAGGGCAACCTGACCCTGCTGGAACCAGGCCGCGAGATCGCAGAGCGCATCTACAGCCGCCACCGCCTGCTGACCCATTTCTTTGTGCAGCTGGGCGTGGACGAGGAGGTCGCCGCCGAGGATGCCTGCAAGGCAGAGCATATCCTGAGCGAGCAGACGCTGGAAAAGATCCGCGAATATGCCCTGCTCCACGACGCGCAGGACAGCGTAAAATAACCGGAATCATCAAAAATGAGACTGCCAGGCTTGGCAGTCTCATTTTTTCAGTAGCTGTCCAGCCCAAGGCTGACATCCAGTGCCTGATTCACCCGGCGCTGATCCTCAGGCGTGATCTGCCCGGCCCGCTCGCGCAGGCGGTGTTTATCCAGCGTGCGGATCTGTTCCAGCAGCACCACACTGTCCTTGGCAAGGCCGGTATCTGCCGCCGGATGTTGATATGGGTGGGCAGGCGGGCTTTGTCCAGCCGGGATGTAATGGCCGCTGCGATCACAGTGGGGCTGTGCCGGTTGCCGATCTCGTTCTGGACGATGAGTACCGGCCGGATGCCGCCCTGTTCCGAGCCCACCACCGGCGAAAGATCGGCGTAAAAAACTTCTCCTCTGTGTACCTCCATGGAATCTTCCCTCCCTGATCTTGGAGGATGCGCCCGCTATGTGGTGCGTTTTGCGCATCCTCAGTCGCTCTGCCTTTAGTATGAGCGACTGCAGGGCCGCTATGCACGCGCGGGCTTATTCCATTGTATGCAGACGGGAAGTTCAGGTTTCCGTTTCCAGGATGCAGTACGCCATGGCCATGCCGTCTTCATGGCTCAGGGAGAGATGCGCCCGCAGGCGGTGTGCCTCCACCCACTGGCGCTCCGGCCGGAAAAGCGATAGCCGGTGCCCCGCCGGCAGGCGGACGGCTTCGATCTCGCAGAGGGAGAAGGGCTCCCGCAGACCGGTGCCCGCCGCCTTGAGGAAAGCTCCTTGGCCGCAAAGTCCGCCGCCGCGCTGGCCACGGTATGGGCGGTGCGGCGGGCCGTGCCTTCTTCCTCTGCCAGAGGCAGACGCAGTGCCGCCTGCTCCGCCGGGCCGAACACCCGGCGTGCAAAGACCGCACCATGGGAACCCAGCAGGCTCTTTTCCATCCGCGCAATGCTGCACAGGTCGCAGCCGATTCCGTAGACCATGAAAAACCTCCTGAACGGAAAATCCGCTCCGTTCTTTTTACTCAAATTTTCAAAAATTTTTAGGCAAAGTGTGCAAATTCCGGCTTGGAATCTTGAAGTCAGCGTTCATTTCGTGTACAATGGGCTATAAGTTCCAATGACTCTCGGAATGGAATGCGAGAGGGATACCGAAGGGGGTGCATTGCGTGGGCGACGCGACTGCTATTTTTTCGATCCACGACAAAAAGGACTACGAGATTCACGAGATCGTACAGCAGGTGTACGATGCATTAAAGGAGAAGGGCTACAATCCGGTCAATCAGCTGGTGGGCTATATCCTGTCCGAAGATCCCACCTATATCACCACATACAAGGGAGCCCGCTCCCTCATCCGCAAAGTTGACCGTGACGATCTGCTGCAGGCCATGCTCCGCAGCTACCTGAACGTCTGAGCCGCGCTTACACAAGTCCGCTGCCTCGCAGGAGGCGGCGGGCTTTTATTTTGGCCAGCAGGCAAAGATCTGGTTCACCACCGTCTCATACTCCCAGCCTTCCCGGGCCTTGCGCAGGGGCTTTTCCAGTGGGTCGGCCCCCTTGAAAAGGTGGATGAGGTAGAACCAGTGGGCCTTCATCCGGCTCACGGCACAGCTGGCCATCCCAAAGGCTTCGGTGTAGCCGTGATAGAGTTCATCATGGTAGCCGCGCAGTTCTTCCCGGGAACGGCAGAGCCGCCCACAGCCTTGCGCAGAAGGCAGGGTCGTGCGATGAGGCCCCTGCCACCATGATGCCCGACAGTTCCGGGAATGCTGCTTCCAGTGCCCGCAGGTCATCCACGGTGGTCACATCGCCGTTGTAGCTGACCGGAGCAGTGCAGGCGGCAGGTAAGTAGCAAAGGCTTCCCGGTCGGCCTGTCCGCGGTAGAGCTGTTTCATCACCCGGGGATG
>ENA-OQCP01000248-OQCP01000248.1-human-gut-metagenome-genome-assembly--contig:-NODE-248-length-23865-cov-2.718595_pt1 | contig 23865 bp, 29 predicted proteins | sample MGYA00242760_ERZ504583 | MGnify/ENA primary metagenome ERZ504583 (study PRJEB26092, sample SAMD00036308) | human gut metagenome | host: Homo sapiens | study: EMG produced TPA metagenomics assembly of...
CCGAGCGGTTTTCATGGCGTTCCTGGTGAAACTCTTCCAGTCCGAAGCGTTTGGCAGATATGAGCGTATTCCAATTCATCATGATGTTATTTGAGATTTGACGATTACTATTTACGATTGAAGTTACTATTATTTAACTGCAAATGTATCACTATTTTGTATAAAAAGCCGTATTTTCGCCCAAGTTTATAGTAAAAGGAAGATGAATTGCGAAACTTGAATTACTCGAATTGTAAGAATAGAAGTAGCCCCAATCGTAAATAGTAAATCGTCAAATCGTAAATAACATCATGTTGAACGTACAAATCATCAATAAATCAAAGCATCCGCTTCCGGCTTATGCCACTGAGCTGTCTGCAGGAATGGATATCCGTGCAAACCTTAATGAACCTATTTCGCTGGCTCCGATGCAGCGGTGTCTGGTGCCTACTGGCCTTTATATCGCTCTTCCTGAAGGATTTGAGGCGCAAGTGCGTCCGCGTAGCGGATTGGCCATTAAGAAGGGGATTACCGTGCTGAACTCCCCTGGAACGATTGATGCCGATTACCGTGGTGAAGTTTGTATTATTCTCGTCAACCTTTCTGCAGAACCTTCGTCATCGAAGATGGGGAGAGGATTGCACAAATGGTGATAGCGCGTCACGAACAAGCTCTTTGGCAGGAAGTGGAAGTGCTGGATGAGACGGAGCGCGGTGCCGGTGGCTTCGGGCATACGGGTAAAAAATGAATGGATATTGTTCCGTTTTACGGGTTAAGAATTTATAATTAAATAGATGAGAATCAGAGTAAAAATAATACTTGCGTTGTTGATAGGTACCTTCTGCTTTACTACGTACGGAGTGCAGGCTGCCAACGTTCAAGCTTCTAAGGAGAAAATGAGCGGGTATGGTCGGTCTGAAAAGGCACGGAAGGAATTGAAGAAACGGAAGAAGTCGAAGAAAGCCGACGTTTCGCCCGTAAAGGAGCTTACCCCCGAACAGCAGCGCCGTTACGACTACTTCTTTCTTGAAGCCGCCCGTCTGAAAGTCCAGAAAGACTATGATGCGGCTTTCGATGTCCTGCAACATTGCCTGACGATAAACCCGAACGCATCATCGGCTTTGTATGAGATGGCCCAGTATTATATGTACCTCAAGCAGGTGCCGTTGGGACAAGCCGCGTTGGAAAAGGCGGTGGAGAATGCTCCCCATAATTACTGGTATGCCCAGGGACTTGCCAATCTGTATATGCAGCAAAACGAAACGGAGAAAGCCGCTGCCTTGTTGGAAAATATGGCGGTACGTTTCTCGGATAAGCTGGACCCGCTATACAACTTGCTGGAGATTTACAACCGCCAGGAAGAGTATGACAAAGTTATCGGTATACTGAACAAGCTCGAGGAACGGATGGGCAAGAATGAACAGCTCAGTATGGAGAAGTTCCGCATCTATCTGCAAAAGAAGGACGACAAGAGCGCCTTTCATGAAATAGAAAGTCTGGTAGAAGAGTATCCCAACGATATGCGCTATCAGGTTGTGCTGGGGGATGTCTATATGCAGAACGGGAAAAAGCAGGAAGCTTATGAGATTTACAAGAAGGTGCTGGCCGAAGAGCCGGACAATGCAATGGCCATGTACTCATTGGCTTCTTACTACGAAGAGACCGGACAGAAGGAGCTGTATGAACAGCAATTGGACACGCTGTTGCTGAACAAGAAAGTGGCTTCGGACACCAAACTGAATGTGATGCGGCAGTTCATCGTGCAGAACGAGCAGGCAGGCAAGGACAGCACACGTGTCATTACGCTCTTCAACCGTATCATGGAGCAGGAGCCCGATGAGGCGCAATTACCTTTGCTGTATGCCCAATATCTTCTTTCCAAAGGAATGAACAAGGAGGCAGGACCGGTTCTGCGCCAGGTTCTGGCGATAGACCCTACCAACACAGCGGCTCGTATGACATTGCTGGGGGAAGCTGTGCGCCAGGAGGATTACAAGGAAATAATGAATTTGTGCGAAGCCGGTGTGGAGTCCAATCCCGATATGTTGGAGTTCTATTTCTATCTGGCCATTGCTACAACCAGGCGGAACGGACGGATGATGCCCTTGCCATCTGTCAAAAGGCTTTGTCGCACGTCAAGGACGACAGCAAGAAGGAGGTCGTATCAGATTTTTATGCCATTATCGGTGATGCTTATCACACCAAGAATCTGCATGCGGAAGCTTATGCGGCTTATGATTCCGCTTTGGTGTACAATCCTTCAAACATCGGTGCCTTGAATAACTACGCATATTATCTTTCCGTGGAGCGCCGCGACTTGGACAAGGCGGAAGAGATGAGCTACAAGACAGTGAAAGCCGAGCCGAACAATTCCACCTATCTCGATACATATGCATGGATATTGTTTGTTAAAGGTAATTATGCCGAGGCGCGTCTCTACATAGATGAGGCGATAAAGAATGATAAAGATAGCAGTGACGTGGTCTTGGAACATTGCGGAGATATCTATTACATGACTGGCGATGCGGAAGGTGCCTTGAAATACTGGAAACAAGCCTGGGATAAGGGCAATCGCTCTGATACGTTGAAACAGAAAATACAAAAAAAGAAATATATATCAGATGAAACTAAACCTGCTGAATGATATGGCAAGGACGTGCCGCCTATTGTCCTTGCTGTTGTTGCTGGCTGTGGGGCTTGCCGGTTGCAAGACTTCGCGTCACTCAAGTTCTCTGTCCGGAGAATCTGTCTGCCTTTCCTCCAAAGTGCAGCTGACGGTACCCCATAAAGATGCCACCCTTACTGTGAACGGTACGATGAAGTTGAAGAAGGAAGAATGCATGCAGATTTCCTTTCTGATGCCGATACTTCGTACGGAGGTGGCACGTATGGAAGTCACCCCGGATGAGATTCTGTTGGTAGACCGTATGGGAAAACGTTATGTCCGTGCAACACGTAAGGAACTGAAGGATGTGCTGCCCAAGAAGGCGGATTTTGCCCATTTGGAGAAACTGCTTTATGCTGCTTCCAAACCCAATGGCAAGAAGGTGCTTACCGGCAAGGAACTCGGGATACCCTCTCTGGAAAAGGGAAAGATTGAACTTTCCAACTTCTCGGATAAGCCTTTTGCACTGACTCCTACCCAGCTCTCACAGAAATATAAAGAGGTGGAGCTGGAAGAACTGCTGGAAATGCTGATGGACCTTTGATTAGTTGATAATTGTCAGATAATCCCTCATAACTTATAACTCATAACTTATGAAGCTTCTCCTTCTCTTCTTTCTCCTCCTTTTGCCGGTTTCTCCGCTCCTTGCCCAGTCCAACAAGCTGATTAAGGAACTGGAAAGCAAGCGTGGTGCCTTGCAGAAACAGATAGCAGAGTCGGAAACGCTGTTGATAACCACCAAGAAGGATGTGGGAAGCCAGTTGAACGGTCTTGCTGCACTGACCGGACAGATAGAAGAGCGCAAACGCTATATTCTGACTATCAATAATGATGTGGAATCCATAGAGCGCGAGTTGTCTTCATTAGAACGTCAGTGACCCGCCTGCAACGTGACCTAAGGGACAAGAAGAAGAAATACGAATCGTCCGTTCAATATTTGTATAAGAACCGCTCCATTGAAGAGAAGCTGATGTTCATTTTCTCTGCCAAGAGCCTGGCACAGACCTATCGACGCATGCGCTATGTACGTGAATATGCTACTTATCAGCGCCTGCAAGGCGAGGAAGTGTTGAAAAAGCAGGAGCAGGTGAACCGTAAGAAGACTGAGCTTCAGCAAGTGAAGGTTGCCAAAGAAGGATTGTTGAAAGAACGTGAAGAGGAGAAAGTCAAGCTGGAAGCGCAGGAGAAGGAACAAAAGTTGTTGGTAGCCAATCTGAAAAAGAAACAGCGGGGCTTACAGAACGAACTGAATAAGAAACGCCGTGAAGCCAATCAGCTCAATGCACGCATTGACCGTCTGATAGCGGAAGAAATAGAGAAAGCGCGTAAGCGTGCGGCAGAAGAAGCGCGCCGTGAGGCAGCCGCACGTAAAAAGGCTGGTGAAAAAAACGAAAAAACGGCAACTGCCTCTACGCCCGCAAAGCCGAAGGCACAGCCTTTGGAAACTTACTCCATGAGTAAGGCAGACCGTGAATTATCAGGGAACTTTGCTAATAATCGCGGTAAGTTGCCGATGCCCATCACCGGCGCGTATATCATTACCAGCCATTACGGCCAGTATTCTGTGGAAGGTTTGCGCAATGTCAAGCTGGACAATAAGGGCATCGATATACAAGGGAAACCGGGTGCCCAAGCCCGTGCCATCTTCAATGGTAAAGTGGCGGCTGTCTTTAAACTGAACGGACTGTTCAATATCCTTGTCCGTCACGGGAATTATATATCAGTCTATTGCAACTTGTCATCGGCCTCGGTGAAGCAGGGCGATGATGTCACCACCAAACAGACCCTCGGACAAATCTTCTCGGATGGGGCCGACAATGGTCGTACGGTGCTACACTTCCAATTGAGGAAAGAGAAGGAAAAACTGAATCCGGAGCCGTGGCTGAACAGATAATGATAATTTAAATTTTTACTCCTTCCAGCAGCTCCAGATACATCCCTATCGCCTCCTCTATCTCCTTGACAAAGATAAATTCATCGGCAGTGTGTGAACGGGCACTTTTCCCCGGTCCCATCTTCAGAGAAGGGAATGGCATCAGTGCCTGGTCGGACAAGGTCGGCGAGCCGAAAGGAGTACGTTTCATGGCAATAGCCTTTTGCACTACCGGATGCTCCGGAGCTACGTGTGAAGAGCTTAGCCGGAAGGAGCGGGCTTTGGCTTCACAGTGATGTGTTTCTGTATTTCATCGAATAGCTCCTGATTGCTATAACACTCGTTGCTACGAATGTCTACGACAAAAGTACAACGGTCGGGAATGACGTTATGCTGTGTACCGGCGTTTACCATGGTTACGCTCATCTTCACGGGACCCAGCAGGGAAGATTCTTTTGGGAAACGGTAATCACGAAACCAGGCAATATCATCCAATACCTTATATATAGCATTATCTCCCTCGTTTCGGGCAGCATGTCCCGATTTTCCGGTAGCAGTTACGTCCAGCACCATCAATCCTTTTTCTGCAATGGCAGGTTGCATCTCTGTCGGCTCGCCTACAATGGCAAACTGTATGGGAGGGAGTTCCGGCAATACGCATTCTATTCCCCCCTTGCCTGATACTTCCTCCTCACACGAGGCAAGATATATCAGATTGTAGGCCTGAGTGGTGCGGCACAATGTCAGGAATACTTGCAGCAGGCTGACTACACTGGCTCCGGCATCGTTGCTGCCCAGCCCGTAGAGCTTTCCATTACTTTCCAGCGTTGGTTTGAAAGGATCTTTCCGCCACCCGTTGACGGGTTTTACGGTGTCGATATGGGAATTCAGCAGCAAGGTCGGTTTCTTTAAGTCGAACATCGGGCTGAGGCACCATACATTGTTGCCTTTACGTCCTGTTGCCATGCCTTGCATTTCGATATAGTTCTGCAGATAATCTGCCGCCTTCTCCTCGTCGCGGCTCAAGGAAGGAATGGCTATCAGTGATTTGAGCAATCCGATTGCTTCGGAAGTTAAAGTCGGTATATCGTAAATCATATTCGGTAAATAAATAATCTGGCCGCAAACTTACGGATAAAAAATGAAAAGGACGCCAAACCGACGTCCTTTCTGTTTTTTCAATATTGTTTAGAAGAAGCAACTGAGTGATATCATCAAGTTGCGGTTTTTGTTGCCTGAATCTTTAATGTTCTCTACCAGTCCCCAGTCATAACCGATGGAAATCTGATATTTCTGACTGAATTCGACTCCGGCTTTTAATCCGAGACCGAAATCAAAACGCTTCATGGCATCATCCCCGAATACATTGGTGGAGTTATCATCAAACTCATATTCGTCAAGAATATCTCCTTCTGCCTTGGCTTTGCCAAAAAGCCGATGGCTAAATAAGGACCGGCATTGCCGAATATGGCAAAGTTCTCATTCACTGCATATTTATAGCCAATGTGTACAGGAATTTCCAGGTAGTAGGGATTGAACTTGATAGAAGCAGCAGAGCCTCCGTCTATTTTGGCTCCTTTCAGCGTAAGTAATGCACCCATATCGAGGTAGACTCCTTCTGAAATTTGAGGCAATCCTACTTCAGCCTTTACCCCAGCATGAAAGCCTATTTTACTGTCGAAACCGGTAATGGAGAAGTTACTGGAGTTCATGCCGACTGTTGCTCCCCATCTGAGGTTGTCTTGAGCATTGATGCTTGCTAAACCTATGGTCAGCATAGCCATTAAAAGCAATACTTTTTTCATGTTCATTGAATTTGATTTAGTTTGTATATCACCACAAATATATAGATATTTAATATATTTCTATTGTTTTAATGGTAAAGAAAGTATCTTTTGTGGATAATTTGCTAACGGATGGTCGGATACTTTAAAGGTAAAGTTTGAATAATTACCCGCTAATATCAAATTAGTTTCAAATGAAACCACTACCTTTGTACCGTATTTACCAATATCAAAAGTTATGACTTATCATCATTTATCTGTCCTGGTGCATCGCCAGGCAGAGAAGTATGGAGACAAAATAGCCCTGAAATACAGGGACTATGAAACTGCACAATGGATACCCATCTCTTGGAAAGAGTTCTCACAGACTGTACGCCGGACTGCCAATGCAATGGTGGCTTTGGGAATAGAGCCACAAGAGAATATCGGTATCTTCTCGCAGAATAAACCCGAATGTCTCTTTACTGATTTCGGTGCATTCGCCAACCGGGCGGTGACTATACCTTTGTATGCTACCAGCTCACCGGCCCAGGCACAGTATATCATCAACGATGCACAGATACGTTATCTGTTTGTAGGCGAGCAGTTCCAGTACGATGCCGCTTTCAGCGTGTTCGGATTTTGCCAGTCTCTGCAGCAGCTCATCATCTTCGACCGTGCTGTGGTGAAAGATCCGCGCGACATGACTTCCATCTATTTTGATGAATTTATGGCAATGGATGAAGAGTTGCAGCACAATGCCATTGTAGAAGAACGTACAGCAGCTGCCTCAGATGATGACCTCGCCAATATCCTTTATACTTCCGGTACTACCGGTGAGCCGAAAGGTGTCATGCTCCATCATTTCAATTATAGAGAGGCTTTCCGCATTCATGATATCCGATTGCCTTTCATGACAGACCAGGATGTTTCCATGAACTTCCTTCCGCTGACCCATGTATTCGAAAAGGCATGGACCTACCTTTGTATACACCGGGGAGTGCAGGTCTGCATCAATCTCCGTCCACAAGATATCCAAACTACTATTAAAGAGATACGCCCTACACTGATGTGCAGTGTACCCCGTTTTTGGGAGAAGTCTATGCCGGTGTGCAGGAGAAGATTTCCCAGGAAACCGGTCTGCGTAAGGCGATGATGTTGGATGCCATCAAGGTGGGCAGGACGCATAACATTGATTATTTGCGCCAAGGAAAGACTCCTCCGATGATGCTTCATCTGAAATACAAGTTCTACGAAAAGACCATTTATGCTCTGCTGAAGAAGACGATAGGTATTGAGAACGGTAATTTCTTCCCTACGGCAGGTGCTGCTGTGCCCGATGAAATCTGCGAGTTTGTGCATTCTGTAGGTATAAACATGGTGGTGGGCTATGGTCTGACGGAATCTACGGCTACCGTTTCCTGCTTCCTCAACGAAGGCTATGAGATTGGTTCCGTAGGTACGGTGATGCCTGATGTGGAGGTGAAGATTGGCGAGAACAACGAGATACTTCTTCGTGGTAAGACTATCACTACCGGCTACTACAAGAAACCGGAGGCAACGGCTGCTGCCATCGACCGTGACGGTTGGTTCCACACGGGTGATGCCGGTTATTTGAAGGATAGCCATCTGTATCTGACGGAGCGTATCAAAGACTTGTTCAAGACTTCCAACGGAAAATACATTTCGCCGCAGGCATTGGAAACGAAGCTGGCTATTGACCGTTACATTGACCAGATTGCTGTCATTGCCGATGAGCGTAAGTTTGTTTCCGCTTTGATAGTTCCCGTTTATGGCTTTGTGAAGGATTATGCCAAGGAGAAAGGCATTGCATACAACAATATGGATGAGTTACTGCAACATTCCAAGATACAAGCGTTGTTCCGTGCCCGTATCGATACCTTGCAGCAACAGTTCGCCCATTACGAGCAAGTGAAGCGCTTCACGCTCCTGACCGAACCGTTCAGCATGGAGCGTGGCGAGCTGACGAACACGCTGAAGCTGAAACGCTCTGTAGTGGCAAAGAACTACAAGGGGCTGATTGACAAGATGTACGAGGAATAGATTTCCATTTGTTTGTTTTTGAACCGTCCGACTTGGAGTGAATTATTTTCATTCCGGGCCGGACGGTTTGTTTTATGTATGGACTTGCCCTTGGCAGATAGGACTCTCGAGTATGTGCACGTTAGTTAGGCTTAAAAAAACAGCCTGGTAGATAAATGGGGATTTATCATTTCAAAACAGCTTCTTCAAAGATAAAGGGGAAGAACCGTCTGTCATCTGTCACGGGATTCAAGCACGTAGTCCGGAACGCTCCCCTTGTTCAGTCCGTCTTTCCCCGTTGCTTTATCCCTCAAACGCTTGGTGTCTGTCCCCGAAACAGCCTTTGTTCATTGTCGGCTCACTCGGGTGAACAAATCAGCTCACTATGGTGAACAACTCCGTTCACTATAGTGAACGAGTCAGACCACTATAGTGAGCCGCTCAGAAACTCAAAGCCTCTATAAGACAAAGAAGCGGACACAACAAGAGAAAGAAGGGGACGAGACAAGAGAAAGCAAGGGAACGGGACAGACCGAACACCGGTGAGGGCAAAATTTGCCCTCACCCTTTTTATTTGCCCTCACTCACCCATGTAATGCCGATGAACAGGGCGGTTCGGGAAGTGAGTGAGGGCGGTGAGGGCAACATTAAGAAAATCGTATTAGTTTTTCCTTCTTCTTCCGAACCCGATTAACTTTTATTAGCAAAGAAACTTCTGTTTCTCGATAGGGTTGCGGTTCTCTACCCGGTTTTATATACGAAGCTTAAAAAGAAATCTGCAGAATAAGAGACATTTTAATAAGCTCGAGTATTAACCGTAACATTCTAATAGCCTATGTAGCATACAAAAAGAAACAAATGAGATTGACATTCAACCCTGCTTGTCAATCGGAAAGACAGACCCCATCAGAATCTGTTTATTAACTTAACACATTTAATCTAATATTTATTTTCCGAAAAACAGCTTATGAAAAAAAGAATTATGCTGACCTTGGTTTGCCTGCTGGCAGCCATCGGTTGGGTAGCAGCCCAGAATTCCCCCATTACCGGTATCGTTATTTCAGCTGAGGACAATGAACCGATTATCGGAGCTTCCGTATTGGTAAAAGGAAGCACTACCGGAGCCGTAACAGATTTAGACGGCAAATTCACTATTACAGATGCGCCCGCAGGTGCGAAAATCCTGCAAGTGTCTTTCGTAGGTATGATAACACAAGAAGTTCCCATCACTCCGGGGACGATAAGAGTCACATTAAAGAATGATGCCAAGCTGCTGGATGAAGTGGTGGTAACGGCATTGGGTATCGCAAAGAAAGAAAAATCACTGACTTACTCTACCAGGTGGTAAACGGTGATGAACTGGCACGCGTGAAAGACCCCAATATGATGAACGCATTGGCCGGTAAGACGGCAGGTGTGCAGATTAATAAGAGTTCTTCCGGTTTGGGAGGTTCTTCTAAAGTGATTATCGTGGTAACCGTTCTGTAAGCGGAAGTAACCAGCCGTTGTATGTGATAGACGGTGTACCGTTCGGTTCATCTGCCAACGAAAATACCTCAACTACTATCGGCGGAGACAACGACAGTGTAACTACGACCGTGGCGACGGTATTTCCAATCTGAATCCCGATGATATTGAGAGCATGAACATATTGAAAGGCCCTGCCGCTGCTGCACTTTACGGTAGTTCGGCTGCCAATGGTGTGGTGATTATTACCACTAAGAAGGGCAAGGAAGGACGCGCCAGTATTACTTTCAATTCAAGTACGACGATTGATAATGCGGCTTATGGCATTCCCGAGTTTCAAAACCATTATACAGGTACCGGCCAAGTTGGGGTAGTGAAATCAACGGTAGTCCCGATTATGCCGACGAGTTCTTCAGAACCGGTGTAACTACCATCAACTCCCTTTCTTTGAGCATGGGTTCGCAGGCTATGCAGACTTATTTCTCGTATGCCAATACCGTAGGAAAGGGTGTGGTAGAAAACAATCGTCTGATGAAGCATAACTTCAACTTCCGCGAAACTGCCAATTTCTTGAATAACAAGTTGACTATTGATGCTAATATTAATGGTATGTACCAGCGTGGTAACAACCGTGTAACTTCCGGCGGTTACTATATGAATCCTCTGGTAGGTCTTTATCACTTCCCACGTGGTGGAGTAGAAGGGGGCAAAGACTTCTACTACTATAAAGAGAACTATCAGGTACTTAATCCGTCTCGTAATATGATGGATCAAGCTTGGTATCAGAACGCCAGTGTAGGTGCAGGCGACTTTGAGCAGAATCCCTATTGGTTGATTAACAAAGCTCCTAACGAGGATACCCGTTATCGTGCCATGTTTAATTTGAGTGTAAGTATCAGTTTAACAAACTCTTTAGCCTGCAAGCCCGTGGTAGTGCAGACTTTATCAACGACAAGAATGAGACACACATGTATGCCGGTACCAGCTCTATCTTGGCGGGTCTGAACGCCCAGCAGACGGGTTCCAATGGCCGTTATATCTATGGCGAAAGCAGTGAACTGACCACTTATGGTGATATTCTGTTTACTTATCAGCAACAATTCGAGAAGTTTAGTGTGAACGCATCAGTCGGCGCCAGTATAAATGACTATACCGGCAGAGGTACGGGATTTGACTCCTATCCGGGTACGCTTTCCATTCCGAATGTATTTGTAATAGGTAATGTGGATGTGAACGGAGGTCTTCCGAGCGATTGGAAGACTCACACGCAGTCGCAATCAGTATTCTTCACCGGACAGGTAGGCTTTATGGACCAACTTTACCTAGATGTCACTGCTCGTAATGATTGGACTTCCACACTTGCATTCACTAAATACAAGAACAAAGGTTTCTTCTATCCGTCGGTAGGTGTGACTTGGTTGCTCAACGAAACGCTGAAACTACCCGAATGGATTGACTTGGGTAAAATTCGTGGTGCATGGTCGCAAGTGGGTAACGGATTGAGTTCTTATATTTCTCATCCACTCAATTCTATTAGCAAAAATGGTAATGTAAACTTTAATACTACTGCCCCGTTTGACGAACTGAAACCGGAAAGAACTACTTCTATAGAATTCGGTACGGAATGGCGCTTCTTCAATAGCGTTTGGAGTTTGACTTTACCTATTATAAGACAAGTACCAAGGATCAGCTTTTCAATCTGCCGGCTCCTACCGGTTCTTCTTATGCGCGTTATTATGTCAATGCCGGTGAAATCCAAAACAAGGGTGTGGAAATTGTGCTGAATGCCACTCCGGTGATGACTAAGGATTTCCGTTGGAAAACAGGTGTGAACTTTGCCACCAACAAGAATGAAGCAATCAAACTGGTGGATGAACTTGACCGTTTTATGTTCAACGGTGGTGAAAGTAATAATGTATGGAGCTATCTGGAAGTGGGCGGCTCGTTCGGTGATATTTATGGTACTACGTTTGTACGCGATGACAATGGCAAGATTCAGTATGAGAAGAAAGAAGTGGAAATTGACGGAACGAAAGAGACCATGACTATTCCAATGGTCAATAAGGATCCCGTGAAGCTGGGCAATTCCAGTCCTGACTTCAATTTGGGATGGAGCAACACCATCACTTGGAAGGACTTTTCTCTTTACTTCTTGATTGATGGACGGTTTGGCGGTGATGTGATGTCATTGACAGAAGCTGACTTGGATCAACAAGGTGTAAGCAAGACATCGGGTGATGCCCGTGACCGTGGGTACATTATGTTGGAAGGAACCCGCATCGACGGTGGAAAAAACAACCGGAATATTCAGGAATTCTACAATGTGGTGGGCGGACGTGCCGGTGTGACAGAACACTATATGTATGATGCTACCAACATCCGTCTGCGCGAATTGTCACTCTCTTACTCATTGCCGCAAGCACTGCTTGCCAAAACCGGCTTCATCAAAGGGCTACAAATTTCTTTGATAGGGCGCAATCTGTTCTTCTTCAAGAATAATGCTCCTTACGACCCGGACGGTCTGATGTCTACCAGCAATCGTTTGCAAGGTGTCGATGTATTCGGTATGCCGACTAATCGCTTCGTTTGGTTTCAACTTGAAGGTTAACTTTTAAATGATTTAGCAAATATGAAGAAATTTATAAAATATACAGGTATTGCTTTTTTAGCAGCCTCTTTCCTTACTGCTTGTACGGGAGCTTTTGAAGATATGAATACAGATCCCAAAGGGGTTACAGACGAAGAACTGAAACAGGACGGTAATTATATAGGTGCTCATTTTGTACCTATGATGAAGTCGGTTTATTACAATACCAGCGGTGGAAACTGGGAATTCCAGTTGACGCAGAACTTGCACGCCGACATGTTTTCCGGCTATATGTCAAGTATCAATCCCTTTAATGGCAATGTCAATAATATGACTTATTCCATGAATGCCGGTTGGAACGATTACTGCTGGGATTATGCTTATAATACGGTCATGTCGGAATGCCTGAAGGCACAGAAAAAATGTGCGGAAGACCCGGATACCTATGCTCACTTCAATGCCATCAGTACCATTATCCGCGTGCTTGCCATGTCGCGTACGGCTGACCAATACGGTTGCATCATCTATTCTGAATATGGCAAGTCGGCCACCGGAGGTAAATACGATGCTGGTGATGTGGTCTATAAGGCTTTCTTTAAGGAATTGAAAGAGGCTGCAGATGTATTGCGTGACGCTCTGACGAAATCAGTGGTAGGTTTTGGTGCCTTCGACCTTGCCTATGGTGGAGACCTTGCCAAGTGGGCCAAGCTGTGCAACTCTTTGCGTCTTCGTTTAGCTATGCGTGTAGTGAAGTTTGATGCCGTTTGGGCGCAGACAGAAGCTGAAGCTGCCATGAGCGATTCTAATGGTCTGATTGAAACCAACGATGGCAACCTCAAATTCTCTGGTAAAGGCTATACTAATCCGTTGACAACTTTGGTTGCATGGGGCGATTGCAGTTTGAATGCGAATATGACTTCTATCTTGGGCGGTATGAACGATGCTCGTTTGAAGCTGATGGCCAATGAAATAGATGGTAAAGTCGTTGGTTTTAGAACAGGTGTTGATATTCCGGGTGGTTTTAAAGACGTGGCTTTTGGCAAGGTAAGTTCGCCTGCTACAAAAATTGATGAAACGATTCCTTTGGTTACTGCCAGTGAAACGCTTTTACTGGAGGCCGAGGCTGCTTTGCGTGGTTGGAACGTTAACGGCAAAGGAACCGCAAAAAGCCTTTATGAAAGAGGGGTACAGACTTCGTTCGAACAATGGGGAGCAGTTATTGGAAACTACCTTGAAGGTGAAACTCCTGCAACTGACCATAACGATAATTTGTTGCCGACAGCTTCTACAAAAGCTGTCAGCAAGGTGACAGCCAAGTGGAACGATGCTTTGAGCAACGAAGAGAAGTTTGCCAAGATTGCCACACAGCGCTGGATTGCTATCTTCCCCGAAGGTATCAACGGTTGGGCCGATTATCGTCGTACAGGTTATCCTAAGCTTTTCAAGAACGACGTTAACTATAGTCAAGGAGAGATTGACACGGATTTGGGACCTCGTCGTCTGCCTTTCACATTGGCTGAGAAAACTACTAATCCCGACTATGCGGATGCGGTTTCCAAATTGGGTGGTCCTGATAATGCGGGTACTCGTGTATTTTGGGATATAGATAAACCGAACTTCTAGGCTAATCGTATCATAGATAAAAGAGTTCTGGAAAAAATAATCTTTGATAAATGAAAATAGGGAGAAGTCTGAGATATGTTTCTCATACTTCTCCTTATACAATATTTGATATTATACTTGATTTTTATGAATGCAAAATATATTCGGAACAGTTTATTCATATTGTGCTATTCAATGTTTTTAGCATTAACAAGTGCTTGTGATAATGGATTAGAAGCAGTTAGCTTTGAAAAACAAAAGCCACAACGACCCGCCTCTATCGGAGATGATATGTGCATAATCCAATCACTTGGATTTGATACTTTAGATGTAGTAAAACTAAAATCAGGATATCTGATTCAAGGTGATATATATATAGAAAAAAGTAAACTTGTTGCTTATGGTCAGCCACAAACAAGACAAGCTTATCATACTACCGGTTTAATTGGTCACCCCAAACAAAGAGCGATTACCGTTGGTGTTGATAGCTCGATACCTGCATCAGGTGTAGATGATTGGCGAGATGAAATACAGGAAGCATCAATCTGTGGAATCCTCTGAGTAACCTTAAAATGACTTATACTACAGCTGCTAATCCGGATATACTTATCCGTAGTGATGCCAGCACTCCTTTACCGAACAATGCTATTGCGGCAGGCTCTTGGCCTATGAACGGAAAACCAGGTCCCTCTATTTGGATAAATTTGGATTATGATTATAACAAAACCATTCCAAGACTTCAGAAGATATACAATATGGTGCATGAGTTGGGACATTGCTTTGGTTTAAGACATACAAATTGGAAATCAAGGAATGAATCTAACGCTTATGACATTTATGGAACGCCTGATTCTGATTCCTATTCTGTGATGAATGGAGGAACTGCCGAATATCAATGGTCTGGGTTTAGTGAGGGAGACAAGAAAGCTATTGAATATTTGTATCCATCTACTTTTACTGCAGATTTTGTGGGTTATCCTCAAGAAGTGAAGCATTGGGGAGTTGATGTACATAGGTTGAGCGTTCGAGGCAGTCATCCGATTGTTGGTTATGAAAATTGGAATACGTCTGGTGGGTGGATTGTCCGTGTTAATGATGATTCAGCGGATATTGTTTTTGGAAGCCCATATACTTCTGGTGTCTCTGTTCGTGTTACGACTATTTATGGAGAAAAGTATTCCTTGAAAAGGGAGTATATAGATCAAATTACTAGATTAACACGTGTTGAATAATAAAATGTCTTATGGAAATCGAAGATGATGTTTGGGCCTTAAATAATCTCTTTGAAGATTATTAACTAATAAGCAATACATTAACATTAGGATTTGTGTTTTTTTGTTGGTCTTTGATTATAAAAATATTTTTTGCTCAATATAGTTAACAGTTGATTTAATTTTCTCAATAGTCTGATTTAATCTTAAAATATATCATGAAGAAACTCATTAAACCTCTCTGCTTGTTGACCGGTCTGCTTTGTGCCCCGGCCGTTTTGCTTCATGCCCAGGTAGATGAAAAGTTGAAAGCCGACATCGTCAGTACGGGCTACGTGCACAGTCCGTTACCGCTCGACGAGACAAAGGCTTTCGAAACATTCGGCTTGAAAAAGAAAGTGTTGGAAACCGTGATGCTGTGTGATATGGAGGATTTCTCCAAATGGTCGCACAAGGGCATCGGTAAGATTGGTTTGACTGACGAACGGAGTAAGTCCGGCAAGTACAGTCTGCGTCTGGAAGCTCCCGCCCATCCGGAGAAGATTCTCGGCTGGGGGTTGGGACGCGGCACTTGCATGGCCTCTTATGATATAGGAGGCGCGGACTGGGAAGGTTACAACCGTCTGAAGTTCTATATCTATCCCACGTGCGAAGGAGCACGCAGCATCTACCTCAACCTTTATGTGGAGAATGACGGAGAAATAAAAGTACCCGACATTTACGGTCGGGAAGGCTACCACGAAATCAATCTGAAGAATAACCAATGGAACGAATGCTTCGTCGAGATGTCCGGACTGGCGCGCGACAAGGTAACCAAGATTTCATTTGCCATCGAAGTGTTCGGCAAAGAACGTACTATGGGTGACTCTCTTCGCTTCGATGTAGATGCCGTGGAACTTCAGAAGGTGGAGAACCCGGAAACCGTGAAAGGCTGGATGCCTGCACAGAACCGCATCATCTTCTCTACTACCGGTTATAGTATAGAGAGCCCCAAGAGCGCCATTGTCAATGTGGAAAAGCACGGCGGACAGTTCCAGTTGAAGGATGCCGCTACGCAGGCCATTGTTTATACCGGTCCCGTTCGTAAGGAAAAGACCGGCCTGGGAGAGTTCGAGACGATAGACTTCTCGGACTTCAAGACACAAGGCCGTTACGTCATTCAGGTAGGGGATGTCACCACCTTGCCTTTCTATATCCATCAGGATGTGTGGGATGATTCTGCCTGGCGTATGGTGAACTTCCTGTTCTGCGAGCGTTGCGGTTATCCCGTTCCCGGAAAGCACGGGGCTTGTCATAATGACCTGCATGCCACTTACAACGGACATATCATTCCTATAAACGGAGGATGGCACGATGCCGCCGATATGTCCCAACAGACCTTACAGACGGGAGAGATAGCCTATTCCTTGCTCTTGATGCCGAACGTGCCAAAGAAAAAGGCAATATAGACTTGTACAACCGCCTGATGGAAGAGGCTTTGTGGGGAATGGACTATGTGATGAAGACCCGTCTGGGCGATGGCTACCGTGCACAGACATGGGGCACCAACCTATGGACCGACGGTAAGGTGGGCACCGACGATGATGCCGGTCGCCGCGAACTGCTTGTCCATAACGGAGCTTTGGAGAATTTCCTGCTTGCAGGAATTGAAGCGTATGCCTCCATGAGGATTGAAAATGACGAGTCGCTTAAGGGTAATCTGAAGAAGATTGCAAAGGAAGACTTCGGCTATGCCATGAAGCGCTTCAACGAACTTGGCTTTGCCGAGCTGATAAAGAAGGGTGGGGGACATGCCGCCATGGCATCCGAGAGCCAGTATCACGCCAACATCTCATGGGCAGCCAGCATGCTCTACAAGCTGACCGGCGAACAGCAGTATGCCGATGAGGCCGTGAAGGCTATCCGCTACACCTTGCAGTGCCAGCGCACCGAACCGCTGAAAGACAAAGACAAGACCTGCGGCTTCTTCTACCGTGATTTGGCCAGGAAGTCCATTGTACACTATACCCACCAGTCTCGCGACTATGCCTATATGGAAGCCCTTGCCGCCCTTTGCGAGACACAGTCCGGCCATGCCGAGTATGAGCAGTGGATTCGTGCCATGAAACTCTATGGCGGTTATCTGAAGAATATCATGAAGTATGTATATCCTTATGGAATGGTGCCCAGTGGCATCTATCACAAAGATGAAGTGAAGGATTCCGCCAACTTCTATGCCGTTCAGGTAGGGATTCGCAGCGGTGCCGATAAGGATTTTGAGGAACAGCTCGAAAACGGTATCCGTCTGGATAAAGAGCATTATTTGCGCATATTCCCCGTCTGGTTCTCGTTTAAGGGAAATATTGCCGTACATTTGTCTACCGGTAAAGCTGCCGCTATCTGTGCCAGGGTACTGAAGGACAAGGAACTGAAAGACATTGCAGAACAGCAGCTCTTCTGGGTTGTAGGCCGGAATCCTTTCGGGCAGTCCATGATTTATGGGGAAGGCAGCAACTATCCGCAGCTCTACACGGCATTGCCCGGAGAAACGGTGGGAGAGATACCCGTAGGCATGCAGTCCTATTTCAATGAGGACGCGCCCTATTGGCCACAGTTCAATACGGCTACTTATAAAGAGGTGTGGGGCTCTTCGGCAGCCAGATGGCTGATGTTGGTTTCTGAATTCTAAAGCAAGATGATATGAGTGACAAGACTGTTTATTCACGGCGCAACCTGGCCATCGACATGCTGAGGGCATTGACCATGTTCATCATGATTTTCGTCAATGACTTCTGGAAAGTGCATGACGTACCCCATTGGCTGGAACATGCGTCTATGGTGAGGATTTTATGGGACTGGCGGATATTGTATTCCCCTGCTTTTTGTTTGCAGTGGGAATGTCCATACCTTACGCCATTGAGCGCAGATATGCCAAGGGCTTCTCGGCAGAGTCCACCTTGGGGCATATCCTTTCCCGCACCTTTGCCTTGCTGGTGATGGGGGCGTTTATAACGAACTCGGAGTTCCGGCTTTCACCGGAAGCTCCCTATCCGATAGGAGTATACTGGTTCCTGATGGCCATAGGCTTTATCGGTGTGTGGAACCAATATCCGAAACCGGCTTCCGGCACTCAGAAGAACCTTTTCCGTGCTTTTAAAATAATCGGAGTATTGGTTCTCCTTTACCTTGCCTTCACGTTCCGCAATCCGCAGGGAGGTGTATTCGGTGCCTATTGGGGAATATTGGGCTCCATCGGCTGGACCTATCTGGTATGTGCCGTAATCTATATCTTCAGCCGTGACCGGTTGCAGTATCTGCTGCCTGCCTGGGGTGCCTTTATCCTGATATGCCTGCTGGGTACGCCTTTGCGCGAGGGCTTTGGTGGTGAGGCTATCCTTGCCTTTCCCGAACGCAACTTCTATCAGGGCATGTTGTCCATCCTGCATATCGGCAACGGGGCTTTGCCCGCATTTACAATGGGAGGTGTCATCCTTTCCATTCTCAGCGCCCGCTATGCCGGCAAGGGTGACGGCTGGAAACTCCGCAATGGGCTGACGGTTGCCGTTCTGCTTCTGCTGGTCGGAATTGGGACACACCATTTCTGGATTGTGGCCAAGATGGGTGGTACTCCTCCCTGGGTGTTCTATGTGACTGCCATTTCCGTGGGGCTCTACACACTGCTCGGCTATCTGGTCAGCCATCAGGTCACAGGTTGGTTCAACCTGATACGCCCTGCCGGAACGGCTACGCTGACCACTTATCTGGTGCCTTATGTCTTCTATGGCTTTGCTGATGTGACCGGTGTTGTCCTGCCGGACTGGTTCACACATGGATTCATGGGGCTGGTCAACTGCCTTTGTTTTGCCTTTGTGGTAATCGGCGTTACGTGGTGATGGAAAAACTGCATGTTAAACTTAAAATTTAGATAGAATGAAAAAGAGCTTTTTACCTGCATTCTTGCTGCTGTTCCTTGCGCTGGGCATGTTCTCGTGCCAGCAGGGAGCTAAGGAAACAACCAAGGAATATCCCATGTTCTGGACGTGGCTGGACTATCGTCCCGGCATGAACTTCGACTCCATCTGCCAAGTGATGAACGACATCGGCATGGATGGAATTATGCTGAATGCGCCGACTCCCGACGATTACCGGGCTGCCATACCGGTTGCCCATAAACACGGAATCGAAGTGTATGCCTGGTTATGGACCATGAATCTGGAACACGACCGTGACAAGATATTGAAGGAGCATCCCGAATGGTTCAGCGTGAATCGTAACGGCAAGAGCCTGGCAGACACTACCGCCTATGTAGCTATTACAAGTTTCTCTGCCCGGCATTGCCCGAAGTCCGCGAGTTCATCAAGGAAAAAATCAAGGCCTACTGCGAAGTGGAAGGCTTGAATGGCATTGCCATCGACTATCATCGTTTTGTGGATGTGGTGCTTCCCACCACCTTGTGGCCCCATTATGGCATTGTGCAGGACCGTGAATACGCTGCGTGGGATTACGGTTACCATCCGGAAATGCTCAGGTTGTTCAAGGAGCAGCATGGTTATGACCCTCGCGAACAGGAAGACCCTTCGCTTGATGTGAAGTGGCGTCAGTTCCGTTGCGACCAGATAACCGAAGTGGCCAATATGATTGCCGAAGTGGTGCACTCCTACGGCAAGACAATGGCTGCCTCCCCGTTCCCCACCCCGAAGATGGCTTCACGCATGGTGCGCCAGGACTGGGGCAAATGGAATCTCGACATCGTGTTCCCGATGGTTTACCATACCTTCTATACGGGCGATGCCAGCTTCATTTCCGACTGTACGGTTGAGAATGTACGCGACAAGAACGATATGACTACACTGTACTGCGGCATGACCGCCACCGACGGCCCGATGATGTTCGAATGCATGGATGCCGCTCTCAACAACGGCGCCCAGGGAATTGCCGTATTTACCATTCATGGACTGCGTTCTCCGGAGGTGAAGAGGCAGTTCAAGGCTTATACGGACAGTGTCAGAGTCGTGCGTGCCGCCAATGGCGGGGTGATAAAGGCTACCCATCCCGAAGTGGCGGATCCCGACCCCTTCAAGCATGAAGCATTATGAAGCTGATGCAGGAACGCATGCAGCAAATCATAGCCAAGGCTGCCGGCAAGGAAGAGCCGGCTCCGCTGGCATTGGGCGAGTACAAGGAGGTGGATTCCTATGACGCGACACGCTGCTACCAAGTGGTGGATGAGAATAGCAAGACTACTTTTGACGTGACATTCTATCTTTACGGCGACGTTGTTTCCGGTTGGGATGTAGCAGTAGCAGACAAGGCTTCTACTAATAAGAAATGAAAGGACGTTTTATGATAGTGAGAGATTACGGGAGCAAACTCCTTCTGCTCTTTGTGTTTTCGATGGTAGGCATGGTTTATTGCAATGCTCAGAGTGGAAAGAGTTTGTCCGTAAGGAAAGTAATGTGTACGGCTTCACCGGAAGGTGGGGCTGTGCCGTCCTTGCTGGACGGGAACGGGATAGAGTTTCAGCCCTTGATGTGGTCAACTGGAAAGATTACCCCTATAAGCCGGAAGTGAGTTTCCGCATAGCCCATACGGGGCGCGAAATCCTGCTCCACTACAAAGTGAAGGAAGCCAGTGTGCGTGCAGTGGCTTCCGGAGACAATGGCCGGGTATGGGAGGATGCTTGTGTGGAATTCTTCGTATCTCCCGAAGGTGATGACCGCTATTACAATTTCGAATGTAACTGCGTCGGCAGACTACTGATTCAGGGAGGTGCAGTCAATGAGCGCCGTCCCACGGCGAGTCAGGAGGTGCTGGGCATGGTGAAACGTTGGAGTTCGTTGGGCGGCGAACCTTTCGAGGAACGTTTGGGCGAGTGCAGCTGGGAACTGGTCATGGTTATTCCCGTTTCCGCTTTCTTCCAGCATTCCGTCGGTTCTCTGGATGGAAAAACAATGAAAGGGAATTTCTACAAGTGTGGTGACAAGCTCCAGACTCCCCATTTCCTTTCTTGGAGTCCTATCCGGCTGGAACACCCCATGTTTCACTGTCCGGCCTTTTTCGGCACCTTGTTTTTTGAATAAATCTTTAGGGTGTTCTGGTGAAATCATTTGCTGTTAGTATTACTTATTGGATTGACAATTGCGGAATTATGTGTTTTTTTATACCTTTGCACTTCCTAAATTGTAAATGCATATATGATTACCGCAGAACAACTGAAAGATATCAAAGAACGTACCGAGGCGTTGAATCGCTATCTGGACATTGAAGGAAAGAAGATACAGGTGAAGAAGAGCAGCTCCGCACCCAGGCTCCCGGTTTCTGGGACGACAGAAGGCTGCCGAGGCTCAGATGAAGAAAGTGAAAGGCTTGCAGCAATGGATTTCCGGCTACAATGAGGTAAAGACCTTGACTGACGAGGTACAACTGGCTTTCGACTTTTACAAAGACGAACTGGTGACTGAAGAGGAAGTGGACGATGCCTATGCCAAGGCAATCACTGCTGTCGAGGCCCTCGAACTCAAGAATATGCTTCGCGAGGAAGCCGATCAGATGGACTGTGTGCTGAAAATCAACTCAGGTGCCGGTGGTACGGAGAGCCAGGACTGGGCAAGCATGCTGATGCGTATGTATCTGCGCTATGCCGAGACTCACGGCTATAAGGCCACCATCGCCAACCTGCAGGAAGGAGATGAGGCAGGTATCAAGACTTGTACCATCGAGATTTCCGGCGATTATGCTACGGCTACCTAAAAGGTGAGAACGGTGTACACCGCTTGGTGCGTGTTTCGCCCTACAATGCCCAAGGCAAGCGCATGACTTCTTTTGCATCCGTGTTTGTCACTCCCTTGGTAGATGATACCATCGAGGTGAACATCGAACCTGCCCGCATGTCATGGGATACCTTCCGAAGTGGTGGTGCCGGTGGACAGAACGTCAATAAGGTAGAGTCCGGTGTCCGTCTGCGCTATCAGTATAAGGACCATATACGGGCGAAGAGGAAGAAATCCTGATTGAAAATACCGAGACGCGAGACCAGCCCAAGAACCGCGAGAACGCTCTCCGTCTTCTCCGTTCCATGCTTTACGACAAGGAACTCCAGCACCGCATGGCCGAGCAGGCAAAGGTGGAAGCCGGTAAGAAGAAAATCGAATGGGGTAGCCAGATTCGTAGCTACGTCTTCGACGACCGCCGCGTGAAGGACCACCGTACCAACTTCCAGACCAGTGATGTGAATGGTGTGATGGATGGAAAGATAGACGGCTTTATCAAAGCTTACCTGATGGAGTTTGCAGGAAGTGGCGAATAAATTTTCTCCCTTTCATTTGCATTCTTCCCGAATTTCTTCTTACTTTGTTCATCGTTGAACTTTAAACTATAAAACACACCATGGGAAAAAGTAAAAAGAAAGCAATGCACAGCCAGAAGGAAGAGCAACAAGCCAAGAAAGTGATGATGACGATGGGAGTAATAGCCATTGTATTGGTCATCGCCATGTTTGTGGCTTACTCTTACTGGGGCTGATAAAATCACTGGAAACGACATGCCGCAGGAGATAGAACGGAAATTCCTCGTGACGGGAGAATACAAGCCACAAGCGTATGCACACAGCCGTATCGTACAAGGATACATCAGCAGTGTACGTGGACGGACAGTACGGGTGCGCATCCGCGATGAACGGGGATTTCTCACCATCAAGGTGCATCCAATGAATCGGGAACCAGCCGCTACGAGTGGGAAAAGGAAATTCCGCTGTGCGAAGCGCGGGAATTGCTGAAGCTGTGCGAACCGGGTATCATCGACAAGACCCGTTACCTGGTGCGCAGCGGACAGCACGTCTTTGAGGTGGATGAATTCTATGGCGAGAACGAGGGACTGACTGTGGCCGAGGTGGAACTCTCCTCGGAAGACGAGCCTTTCGTGAAACCTGCATTCATCGGACGGGAGGTGACGGGAGATGTCCGCTACTATAACTCGCAACTGATGAAACACCCTTTCACCACGTGGTAGCAAACCAATTGTATGCCGTACTTGTTTAATCGTCATGGAGAAACTTTACGACTACCTGCCAAGAGAACTGGTCACCTTCCTTTTGGTCACTGTATTCTCTTTACTCATCGGGCTTTCACAGCGTAAAATCAGCTTGAAGCGCGAAGGGGAAACTACGCTTTTCGGTACCGACCGCACCTTCACTTTTATAGGCATTCTGGCTATCTGCTCTATATCCTCGACCTACGGGCTATCGTCTGTTCATGGGAGGAGGAGCCATTCTGGGACTGCTGCTCGGACTGAACTATTATGTGAAGCAGTCACAGTACCATGTGTTCGGAGTAACCACCATCATTATTGCACTCATCACCTACTGCATTGCTCCATTGTGGCCACGCAGCCGTCGTGGTTCTACGTCATGGTCATAGTGACCGTCCTGCTCTTCACCGAGCTGAAACACACCTTCACGGAACTGGCCCAGCGCATGAAGAACGACGAGATGATTACGCTTGCCAAGTTCCTTGCCATCAGCGGCATTATCCTGCCGATGCTGCCCAATGAGAATCTTATTCCCGGCATCAACCTGACGCCATACAGTATTTGGCTGGCACGGTGTTGTATCGGGCATTTCCTACCTTTCTTATCTGTTGAAGCGTTACGTTTTCCATGAGTCGGGCATTCTGGTTTCGGGCATCGTGGGAGGCTTGTAC
>ENA-OQCP01000249-OQCP01000249.1-human-gut-metagenome-genome-assembly--contig:-NODE-249-length-23844-cov-3.342539_pt1 | contig 23844 bp, 31 predicted proteins | sample MGYA00242760_ERZ504583 | MGnify/ENA primary metagenome ERZ504583 (study PRJEB26092, sample SAMD00036308) | human gut metagenome | host: Homo sapiens | study: EMG produced TPA metagenomics assembly of...
CTACCTGAACCTCGACCGGAGCGCCTCTCCAAAGAACTCGGAAAAATGCAGAAAGAGGGAATCCTCGAATTTCATAAAAACAAATTTACGCTGCGTCATCCGTCTCTCTAGGCGGTACCGCAGCGTAAATTTTTACCGTTTCATCGTTTCAAATGCTTATTTTTCATAAACGAATATACACAAAAAGTATTTTTCCGTGGTTATAACCACATACTTTTCCTGTTATATCCGATATTCTGTACGTGTAAATTATGAAACTCCGCGCAGATCTGTTTTTCCCTCTGCGCTTAACCCCTCGGAAATACCCTATAGGAGGAACTATTTTTATGGAACAGAATATGTTTTGCTACCAGTGTCAGGAAACTGCCGGCTGCTCCGGCTGTACAAAATCCGGTGTCTGTGGAAAGCGCCCGGAGACAGCGGCGCTGCAGGATCTGCTGATCTGGACGACGAAAGGACTTTCCGCCGTGACGACACAGCTCCGCCGCGAAGGAAAAACCGTCGATGCCAGCGTCAATCATCTCATCACCGAAAACCTGTTTACGACCATCACAAACGTGAACTTTGATGATGATACGATCCGCGCACGAATTGAGGCAACGCTTGAGACCAAAGCGCTTCTCGCTCAGCTTGCCGACTGCTCCGCTCTGCCGGAAGCCGCCCTCTGGAACGGCACAACCGATGAGTTTGCCGCAAAAGCGGTTACCGTCGGCGTACTTTCCACGGAAAATGAGGACATCCGCTCTTTACGCGAGCTCATCACCTACGGTCTGAAAGGACTTGCCGCGTACACCAGCCATGCCAATGTTCTCTTAAGAGAAACGAGGAAATCGATGCCTTCCTGCAGCGTGCTCTCGCCGCAACGCTCGACGATTCCCTCTCCGCAGAGGAACTGACGGCTCTCGCACTCGAGACCGGCTCCTACGGCGTGCAGGGAATGGCACTGCTCGATGAGGCCAATACTTCCGCTTACGGCAATCCGGAGATCACCACCGTCGATCTCAGTGTCGGCACCCGCCGGGTATTCTCGTCTCCGGTCATGATCTGCGCGACCTCGAGATGCTGCTCGAGCAGACCGTGAACACCGGCATCGATGTTTACACCCACTCTGAAATGCTGCCTGCACACTACTATCCGGCGTTCAAAAAATATGAACATTTTAAGGGAAATTATGGTAACGCCTGGTGGAAGCAGAAAGAAGAATTTGAAGCCTTCAACGGCCCGATTCTGATGACGACGAACTGTATCGTGCCGCCGAAGGACAGCTACAAAAACCGTATTTACACAACCGGAGCGGTTCGTTATCCGGGATGCCCGCACATCGACGGCGTCATCGGTGATACAAAAGATTTCTCTCTGCTCATCGAACAGGCAAAGCACTGCGCACCGCCGACGGAACTCGAGCAGGGAACCATTGTCGGAGCTTCGCCCATGCACAGGTACTCGCCCTGGCAGACCAGATCGTCGATGCCGTGAAATCCGGCGCGATCAAAAAATTCGTTGTCATGGCTGGATGTGACGGCCGTGCAAAGAGCCGCAGCTATTACTCTGATTTTGCACAGGCACTGCCGAAAGACACCGTGATTCTGACCGCCGGCTGTGCAAAATACAAATACAACAAGCTGAACCTCGGCGACATCAACGGCATTCCGCGCGTCCTCGATGCCGGCCAGTGCAATGATTCCTACTCTCTTGCCGTGATTGCACTGAAATTAAAGGAGGTCTTCGGCCTCGATGATATCAACGATCTGCCGATCATCTACAATATTTCCTGGTACGAGCAGAAAGCTGTGATTGTTCTTCTGCACTGCTGTCTCTCGGTGTCAAGAACATCCACCTCGGCCCGACACTCCCGGCATTTTTAAGCCGAATGTTGCAGCTCTTCTCGTTGAAAACTTCGGCATCGCCGGAATCGATACCGTTGAAAACGATATGGAATTGTTTTTCGGGAAATAAAGAAAACCCCTTGCTTTCTTTCATTTTTCCACGTATACTGTATATGTTCAGACAAAAATATCTTTGAATTTGGGCATATCAGAAAACGGACCTCAGATTCCATTTCTATACACGCCCGACACCGATGAGTCATCTCATCTTAATCACACATTTTTAGAACGTGCCTGGGAATTTTTTCAGACACGTTCTCATTCTATCACGGAGATTTATAAACTATGAGCATCATGAAAAATATCAATAAAGCCAAGGTTATGGTCTTAAAAGATCAGGTTTCCTACCAGGAAGGCCAGATCGTCAGCAAAACACTGGTACAGAATGAATCCGTCAGCATCACCTTATTTGCCTTCGACAAAGGCGAAGAAATCAGCACCCACGAGTCCGGCGGCGACGCTTCGTCACCTGCCTCGACGGAACCGGTGAAATCACCATCGACGGCGTAAAATACGAACTCCACGAAGGCGAATCCATCGTCATGCCGGCAAAACATCCGCATGCAGTGTATGGCAAAGAGCAGTATAAGATGCTTCTGGTAGTGGTATTCTAACGTATCCTTTTTGAACCAATTATTGATATGCCTGACAAAATAAGGCAGCATGCCTCAGGATTTCCTGTGATATGCTGCCTTGCCTTTTTATTCATTTACGCCTTTTCTATCAGGCATTCATTCTTTTTGGTCTTTTTATCATAATTAATTCCAACCAGTAGAATATCTCCAATATACGGTTCCAATGATGCAATGTACTTTTTCTCTTTGATCTGATCCGTCTCCACCCACAGATGGGCTATGAGCTCCTCAGCAAATGGGATTCCACAAGACCATACGCCGAGGCGGCGCTCTACCACCATCTCTGGTACGACGAAAAAGGCGGCTATCCGCGCGAGTATACCCATAAAGGCAACGACAACGCTATTCTCTACCAGATCCTCACCTGCGCCGATTGTCTCGATGCGGCAACCGATTCCGTCGGACGTGCCTACAGCTCCAGCAGGAAGTCGGGCGGCTGATCACCGTGGAACGCGAACAGTTATACCGCGAAGTCTTCGGTAAAAACGTGGAGCTGGTTCTATAACTTGGTTTCTGTTTATGGCGTTAATTCGTATATCCGTATATTGTAGTTCTTTTCAAGGTTCTGTCCGTCTCGCGTGGACACATTGTAGAATGCACAAATTTCATTCAGCTCACATGTTCATTTCGTTAATTTATTAATGAACGTGTTTTTTCAATTTTATGTTTTGTGTTAATTTATGTTCATTTATTATTCATCATTTTGTGAACATTAAGTTGACATCATCAAAAGAAAATAGTTTACATTTTGGAAAAAATATACTAAAATAACAGAAACGGTCAAATCTCCGCCAAAAAACGGCGGAGATTTTTTCTGGAAAGAAGGGCGAAAAACGTGTTGGAAAGACGATCGAAAAATTTCGAAGAAAATGCGTAGAAAATCCGCCCGAAAAGGTGAAAAGCCAAGCATAAATCACAGGGAGGAACTCATACTATGAAAGAAATCATCCAGGCTTCTACCAGAAGAAACATTTCTGGACCCGCCTGATTCTGGTCATCGCTGCCGTCATCCTGATGGGCTTTGCGCTCTCATGGCTGCTTCTCGTCGATCTCGGCACCGATCCATGTACCTTGTTAAACCAGACCATCTCCACCCGCCTCGGCATCAGCATCGGAAACTGGCAGGCGCTCTTCAATACCGTCCTGCTCATCTTCGTTATCATTTTCGGCGGCAGAAACTTAGGCTTCGGAACCTCGCAAACATGTTTCTCGTGGGATATTCCATCGACTTTTCTCCTGGATCTGGGCGAAAGTCCTTCCGGCAGACCTCTTCACCTCGATGGGTGTGCGAATCGCTGTACTGATCCCGGCGCTGGTCCTGTTTATCCTTGCCGCATCCTTCTATATGGATGTTGATATGGGAACTGCACCGTACGACGCAGTATCCTTCATTATCTCCACCCACCTGCCGAACGTTTCGTTCCGTGTGATCCGCATCGTCTACGACTTCGTTGTCACCGCGATCGCCGTTCTGCTCGGCGGAAAACTCGGCATTGTTACCGTGCTGATGGTTATTACCCTCGGTCCGGTCATTGAATGGCTGGGAAATATCATGAAACAGCATCTGAATATTTTTGATGACTGAAATCATTGCTTTTCCGCGCTTTCTATACTACAATAGAACTACCAGATGATCTTTTTTCTAAAAGAAAAGCCTGCCTCCGGGACTCACATCTCTGTGGCAGGCTTTTCTTCCCTAAAAATAGCCGAAAAAAGACTCAAAAAGCAGAAAATCATTTATATTAAGGAGGTTTTTCCTATGAGCAACACCCCAAACCCTGTTTACGAAAAACTGATGAAATGCTACGAGAGCTTCCGCTCCCAGATCGATTTCCAGCCGGAAGTCGCACTGATTCTCGGTTCCGGCCTCGGTGATTTTGCGAATGATATCCGCGTTACCGCAACCCTCGATTACCACGATATCGAAGGCTTTCCGGTTTCCACTGTTCCGGGCCACGCGGGCCGTTTTATCTTCGGCTACGTCGGCGATGTGCCGGTTGTCTGCATGCAGGGCCGCGTTCATTATTATGAAGGCTATCCGATGACCGACGTCGTTCTCCCGACCCGCCTCATGAAGCTGATGGGCGCAAAAGCACTGTTCTTAACCAACGCCGCCGGCGGCATCAAACAGGGCACAAAGCCAGGCTCTCTGATGCTGTTAAACGGCCAGATCGCCTGCTTCGTTCCATCTCCGCTTATCGGACCGAACATCGACGAGCTCGGCACCCGTTTCCCGGATATGAGCCAGATCTACGACCTTGAATTCCAGAAAATCGCACGGAAAGCCGCAGCCAGCCTTGATATCGACCTGATGGAAGGCGTTTATCTGCAGCTCACCGGCCCGCAGTACGAGTCCCCGCAGGAAATCGCCATGTGCCGCACCCTCGGCGCAAACGCGGTCGGCATGAGCACCGCCTGTGAAGCCATCGCTGCACGCCATATGGGCATGCGCGTCATCGGTATTTCCTGCATTACCAATCTTGCCGCCGGCATCTCCCCGCAGCCTCTGTGCCATGCGGAAGTTCAGGAGGCAGCTGACATGGTTGCACCGCAGTTCAAAAAACTCGTTGCCGCAACGATTCAGGGCATCGCAAAGACACTGTAAACAGCACGTAAAATAAAGGAGAGATCTTTTTTGAATACACGTTTTTACAACGCCAAAATTCTCGTACTCGACGCTGAAAACCATTTTTCCATCGCCGAAGACGAACTTCATGTCACCGGCGACACCATCACCTATATCGGACCTGGTAGAAAAGCAGATCCAGATGCCGCAGAGACCACTGTCTTCGACCGCGAAATTGACGCCCGCGGCAATCTCCTGATCCCGGGCTTTAAAAACGCACACACGCACACCCCGATGACCTTCCTCCGCTCCTACGCGGACGATCTCCCGCTCCACGAATGGCTCGAGCGCCAGGTCTTCCCGAACGAGGCAAAGCTCGCCGGGGACGACGTTACTGGCTCAATATCCTCGGCATCATGGAATATCTGACGAGCGGCATCACCTCCAATTTCGACATGTACATCCAGCAGAAAAACAGCATCGCTGCCACGGTCGACACTGGATTCCGCACCGTTCTTACCAGCGGTCTCAACAACTTCGTCGACAGCCCGGAAATTCTCGAAGAGATGTATAACTATGTCAACGAACTCTCCGACCGCACCTCGTATCTGCTCGGTTTCCACGCCGAATATACGACCGGCGGCCCGCTTCTTGAAGCCGTTGCCAAACTCGCCGAAAAATACCATTCCCCTGTCTGGACACACAACGCCGAAACAAAAAGCGAAGTCGAGGGCTGTAAAGAGCGCTGGGGACTCACCCCGACACAGCTGATGGAACGCTTAGGCATGTTCCAGTACGGAGGCGGCGGCTACCACTGCATCTGGATGGAGGACCGCGATTTTGAGATCTTCCGTGACCGGAAACTGACGGCCGTTACCAATCCCTCCTCAAACCTGAAGCTCGCCTCCGGCATCTGCCCGCTGAAGCGTTTTTACGATAACGGCATCAACCTCGCCATCGGCACCGACGGGCCGGCCAGTAACAACTGCTCGATATGTTCCGCGAAATGTTCCTGACCACCGGCCTTTCCAAAGTCCGCGAGATGGATGCCGCAGGAATCCCGGCCGACGCCATTCTCTACATGGCAACCGCAGGCGGCGCGCACGCCATGCAGCTTACTGACTGCGACCGTCTCGCTGCCGGCAAAAAGGCCGATCTCGTCATGATTGACCTCCATCAGCCGAACATGCAGCCGGAGAATAATCTGATCAAAAACCTCGTTTACAGCGGCAGCAAACAAAACGTAAAGCTTACCATGGTAAACGGTCAAATCCTCTACGAAAACGGCGAATTCCATATCGGCTTTGACCCGGAAGAAATTTATGCAAGATCCAACGCCATTATCCGAAGAATTTCCGGCTCGCATGCAGATAATTAGTGGATTTCACGCAGTTTTTCCTTTGCTTGACATACTTTTTTCTTTTATATTATAATGTAGCCATACACGCAAAAACGCTGTACCTCTTGAAAGGAGAATACTATTACGAAAAAGAAAGTAGTTAGCTTACTGCTTGCAGCCGCCATGACAACTGCTGCACTCGCAGGATGCGGTTCCTCCAACGGCTCCTCTTCCTCCGACGCATCCACAGGCGCCGATTCCACCAGCGCAACTTCCGCTTCTGCTTCCACAGACGGAGAAAAAAAAGACGCCGCAGGTGAGAAAATTGCCATGATCACAGACTCCGGAGATATCACCGACGAATCCTTCAACCAGATCACCTGGGAAACTGTATGCGCCTACGGCGATGCAAACGGCGTAGAGTACGAGTACTACAAACCGGCAGAGGATACCGATGAAGAGCGTATCAACTCCATCGATCTTGCTGTTTCCGAGGGTGCTACCGTTGTTGTAATGCCAGGTTACCTGTTCGGACCTGCCATCGCTGAAGAGCAGGACACCTATCCGGATGTAACCTTCATCGCAGTCGATGTTACCGAAGGTGATATTGTAAAAAACGGCAAAGCTGTTGATCTCGGAAAGAACGTGTACATCTGCTCCTTCGAAGAAGAGCAGGCCGGCTACCTGGCTGGATACGCTGCAGTAAAAGACGGCTACACAAGTCTTGGTTTCCTCGGCGGTATCGCTGTTCCGGCCGTTATCCGTTTCGGTTACGGTTATGTACAGGGTATCAACGCTGCTGCTGAAGAAGACGGCGTAGATGTAAACGTAAAATATTACTATGGCGGCCAGTTCTACGGCGATGACTCCATCACCGCCCGTATGGAGGGCTGGTATGCAGACGGAACACAGGTTGTATTCGCCTGCGGCGGCGGTATCTGGACATCTGCTCTGGATGCAGCTGAGACACACGACGGAAAAGTTATTGGTGTAGACGTTGACCAGCGTTCCAAAATCGGCGAGCGCTGCCTGACTTCCGCTATGAAAGGTCTTCCAAGCGCCATCAACAACGCTCTGGATTCCTACTTCAGCGGAAACTTCTCTGAACTTGGCGGAACTGCTCAGCAGCTTGGACTGAAAGACGGAGATTACATCGGCCTTCCTACCGATTCCGAATCCTGGGGATTCACAACCTTCACACAGGATCAGTATGAAACTGTACTGGCTGGTATCCGCGATGGTTCCATCGAAATCTCCAGCGATACAGAAAATCAGCCGGAAGTAGGTTCTCACGTAACCGTTGATTACATCAGCTAATGTGCATACTGTTTCTGTAACAATATGCCTTTTGGGGAAGAGAATATTATTTCTCTTCCCCTTTTTTTCTGTCACACAAAATGCTATACTAGACATAATGAAAGCCCGCAGTTCTGCCCTGTTTTCCATGCCTTCGGCAGTCCTGCAAAACCACGCTTGAAAGGGAATATGTATATGGAAAATGAGTACATTATTGAGATGTTGAACATCACCAAAGAATTCCCGGGTATCAAGGCGAACGACAACATTACGTTACAGCTCAAAAAAGGAGAAATCCATGCTCTGCTTGGAGAAAACGGTGCAGGAAAATCAACCCTGATGAGTATTCTTTTTGGTCTGTATCAGCCTACCTCCGGAATCATCAAGAAGAATGGGCAGGAAGTCCATATCAACACGCCGAACGACGCCAATGATCTCAACATCGGTATGGTGCACCAGCACTTTAAGCTGGTCGAATGTTTCTCGGTTCTCGACAACATCATCCTCGGCGTAGAGCGACCAAAGGCCTTTTCCTCGAGAAAAAGAATGCCCGTGCAAAAGTCATGGAACTGAGCGAGAAATACGGTCTGATGGTCGATCCGGACGCTCTGATCTCGGATATCACCGTCGGCATGCAGCAGCGTACCGAAATTCTGAAAATGCTCTACCGTGACAACGAAGTCCTGATCTTCGACGAGCCGACCGCGGTTCTGACGCCGCAGGAAATCGACGAGCTGATGAAGATCATGAAGAACCTCGCAAAAGAAGGAAAATCCATCCTCTTCATCACCCATAAACTCAACGAGATCATGGAAGTTGCCGACCGCTGTACGATTCTCCGCAAAGGAAAATACATCGGAACCGTCAACATCAGCGAAACTTCCAAAGAAGAGCTCTCCCGCATGATGGTCGGAAGAAACGTCAGCTTCTCCGTCAACAAAAAGCCGTCAAAACCGGGCGACACCGTTCTGAAAGTAGAGCACATGACCGTACCGAGCAAGGTGCACGGAAACAACGCCGTCAAAGATGTTTCCTTTAATGTAAGAAAAGGCGAGATTGTCTGCATCGCAGGTATCGATGGAAACGGCCAGTCCGAGTTCGTTCAGGGCCTCACGGGACTGGAAAAAGTATCCGGCGGTAAAATTCTGTTCAACGGACAGGACATCACGAAAGCTTCCATCCGCGACCGCTCCAAGATGGGCATGAGCACATCCCGGAGGACCGCCATAAACACGGCCTCGTGCTGGATTACTCCATCGAGCAGAACATGGTGCTGCAGCGTTACTGGCAGCCGGAATTTGAATCCTTCGGCTTTATCAAATCAAAAGCCGTGCGCGAATATGCCGAGCGCCTGATCGAGCAGTACGATGTCCGCAGCGGCCAGGGTCCTGTGACCATCACCCGCAGCATGTCCGGCGGAAACCAGCAGAAAGCGATCATCGCGCGTGAGATCGACAAAGATCCTGATCTTCTCGTTGCGGTACAGCCTACCCGTGGTCTTGATGTCGGAGCCATCGAATACATTCACAGCCAGCTCGTTGCACAGCGCGACAAGGGAAAAGCCGTTCTTCTGGTTTCTCTGGAACTGGATGAGGTTATGGATGTTTCCGACCGTATTCTTGTTATGTACGAAGGAGAGCTGGTCGGCCAGCTGGATCCGAAAACCGTTTCTGTCGAAGAACTCGGTCTCTACATGGCAGGTGCAAAACGGGATCCGGTTCCCGAAGAAGTATAAAAGAGAGGTAAGAAAAGCATGAACGAAAAAACGAAAAACGCTCTTCTGTCCATTGTCGCTTCTCTTGTATGTATTGTGATCGGTCTTCTTGTGGGATTTATCATTTTATACTGCATCAACGCGGAGAACGCAGTGGATGGATTTACACGAATCATCAAAGGCGGCTTTTACTTAAAGCCGAAAGGAATCGGAAGTGAAATCGCTCAGTCCGCTCCCCTGATTATGACCGGACTTTCGGTTGCATTTGCTTTTAAAACAGGTCTGTTCAACATCGGTGCTGCCGGACAGTACACCGTCGGTGTCTTCGGCGCCTGTATTTTGCCATCATCCTCCACATGCCATGGTATGTATGCCTTCTGGCTGCTATGGTCTGCGGAGCCATCTGGGGAGCAGTTCCTGGTATCTTCAAAGCATACTTCAACGTAAATGAAGTTATTACTTCCATCATGTTCAACTGGATTGGTCTTTATCTTGTCAATGAGCTGATGTACAACACCATCCCGGACATGTATGATCAGAAGACCACACGTACTTACAAATTAAGCTCCGCTTCTCCGAAATCCCTGATTCCGGACTGCGGCATGAACTCCATTTTCCGTACCAGTTCCACAACGATTGCGATTTTCATTGCGATTGCCATTGCGGTCATCATCTACATCGTTCTGAACAAAACAACCTTCGGCTATGAGCTGAAAGCCTGCGGATTCAATAAGGATGCTGCCAAATACGCCGGCATCAACGAGAAGAGAAACGTTGTTCTCTCCATGACCATCGCAGGTGCGCTTGCCGGAATCGGTGCAGGCTCTACTTCCTCTCCGGTGCATCCGAGTGGAACCCGCAGGTATCGACAGCACTCCCGGCCATCGGATTTAATGGTATCCCGGTTGCGCTTCTTGCACTTAGCAACCCGATCGGCGTTATCTTCGCTGCTCTCTTCGTTGCTCATATTTCGGTCGGCGGTGCTTACCTGCCTACGAAATATTATCAGCCGGAGATCGCGGACCTGATCGTTGCCGTTATCATTTACCTTTGCGCATTCGTTACCCTGTTCAAGGGCATCGTTGCAAACCTGTTCAAGAGCAAAAAAGAGCAGAAAGCAAATGCCAATGCAGACAACGGAAAGGAGGAGAAGAAATAATGTTCCTTTTAATTAAATTTACCTTACTGTACGCCGTTGTTCTGATGCTCGTTGCGATGGGCGGTATGTTCTCCGAGCGAAGCGGTGTCATCAACATCGCGCTGGAAGGAATCATGGCGATCGGCGGCCTTGCCGGTGTCTTCGTCCTGGTTCTGTTCCCGGACCTCCCGGCTCCTGCACTTGTGGCACTTTCCATTCTGGCGAGCGCCGTATCCGGTATGATCTACTCTCTGCTGCTTGGCTTCTCCGCCATCACACTGAAAGCAGACCAGACGATCGGCGGAACCGCGCTGAACATGCTGGCTACTGCCATTGCCATCGTCCTGGTAAAAGCATTCAACAACGGCTCGGATGCCGGAAACGGTGCAGCTTCCGCAAAGCTGAACTACACCAACGCCGCTTTCATTTACAAGATCGGACCATTTACCGTGAACATCTTCCTGTTCATCGGCATCATCCTTCTGATCTGCAGCTACGTGTTCCTCTTCAAAACGAAATGGGGACTGCGCCTGCGTGCCTGCGGTGAGCATCCACAGGCAGCCGACTCTGTTGGTATCAACGTATACCAGTGGAGATACACCGGTGTTATCATCTCCGGTGCACTCGGCGGTATCGGCGGATTTGCCTACATCGTTCCGTCCGTTACCACCTGGAACTTCGAAGTCGGCGTAGCCGGTGCCGGATTCCTTGCCCTCGCTGTTATGATCTTCGGTCAGTGGAAACCGTTCCACATTGCCGGAGCAGCCGTATTCTTTGCGGTATTCCGTTCCCTGGCAAACATTGCGGACTCCACCGTCCTCTCCCATCTGGGACTGTCCAAGAACATTTACAACATGATGCCGTTTATCGCATCCATGATTATTCTCGCCTTCACATCCAAGAATTCCCAGGCTCCGAAAGCCGAAGGTATTCCATACGATAAGGGCGCAAGATAATATGTAACTATTCAGAGCCATGTGAAATGGAAGAAAAAATTGCGAATCATGCTTGCATGAATGAGCGGTTTTTTCTGGAATTTCATATGGCGAGCAGCCACATCGAGATGCAGCGCAGCGGAATCGAGATGTGGCTCTGAATAGTTACAATTTTTAAAGGCAGAGCCGTTAAATCCGAACTGTGTTTTTTCGGCTCTGCCTTTTCTCTATCATTCTGATTTATTTTTCATCAAAGAAAGGAAAAAATTATGCTGAACACCAAATTATTTGACCACACTATTTTAAAAGCAGACGCAACCGAAGCACAGGTTGCAAAGATCTGCGACGAGGCACTTGCACATGATTTTGCTTCTGTCTGCGTCAACCAGTACTACACCAAATTCGTTGCTGAAAAGCTCAAAGGATCTGACGTCAAAGTCTGCACCGTTGTCGGCTTCCCTCTGGGCATGTCCGATACCCGTGTAAAAGCGTTTGAGACCCGTGCAGCCATCGAAGACGGTGCACAGGAGGTTGATATGGTCATCAACGTCGGAGCCTCAAAGACGGCAAATACGACTTCGTACGCTCCGATATCCAGACCTTAAAAGAAGTATGCGGCAAGGACATCGTTCTGAAAGTCATCATCGAGACCTGCCTTTTAACCGATGAAGAGAAAGTAAAAGCGTGCGAGCTCGCAAAAGAAGCCGGCGCTGACTTCGTAAAAACCTCCACCGGATTTTCTACCGGCGGTGCAAAAGCGGCTGATGTTGCCCTGATGAGAAAGACCGTAGGCCCGGATATGGGCGTAAAAGCTTCCGGCGGAATCCACAACGCAGACGAGGCACAGGCTATGGTAGATGCCGGCGCAAGCCGTCTCGGAACAAGCGCAACACTGGCTATCATCGGATAAAAAGGAGTTTCTTATGGATACGATACTGATAGGAATTGCCGGAGGAACCGGCAGTGGAAAAACGACACTGGCAGATAAGCTGGTAGAAAGTTTTGGACGCGATGAAGTGAGCATTCTGCGCCATGACAACTATTACAAACGCCATGACGATATTCCTTTTGAGGAGCGTGCCAAATTAAATTACGATCATCCCGATGCCTTTGATACCGACCTGTTATGCCAGCACATTCTCGAGCTGAAAGCCGGAAAATCCATCGAGATGCCGGTTTACGATTATGCCATGCAGAACCGCTCGGATAAAACGATTCTGGTCCATCCTGCCCCGGTTATCGTGCTCGAGGGCATTCTCCTCTTCGTTGAGAATGATCTCTGCGATCTGATGGACATCAAAGTCTTTGTCGATACCGATGCGGACGTGCGGATTCTCCGCCGGATCCTGCGCGATGTAAAAGAGCGCGGCCGTTCCCTGGACAGCGTTGTAACGCAGTACCTGACGACCGTAAAACCGATGCACGAGCAGTTCGTAGAGCCGAGCAAGCGCCGTGCCGACGTGATCATCCGGAGGGCGGACAGAACACCGTTGCTCTTGAAATGCTGATCGAGCGGGTACGTAGCATCTGAATCTGGTGCAGAACCAGTAAACATCCGTTTATCGCTATAAAAATCTGCAAAAAAAGAACGAGGACTGAATTTTCTCTTTTTCCGTCCTCGCTCTTTTTATTTTTCCCTTACAGATGTTCCAGCATTCCCTGCAGCCAGATCTGCCTTTGAAACGTCTTCCCACTTCCGGTACTCCAAATAAATCCTTTTCGTTGATACAGATGTCTATCGGCACATCGTTGCAGACGAGACCGAGCTCATACACCCGCTCGCCCGTTACCGCGTTCTTCGTTGTATTCATCTCCGTAATTTCACCCATCACGCTGTACTGGTCACATTCGAGACCGCTCGGCATGAAAAAGCTATCTACAATAGAAAAGACATCTTCCTTCGTCAGACGCTGGGAAATCATGGCATATGTGTCAATATCATCCATGGTGAGACTTTCCATCGCATCCTCATCCCCGTTTCTGGCAGCCGAGATCAGTGAATTCTTCTGCTGCGTGCTGCGACGCTCCTTCTCGACCTGTTCCGGGTCTTTCTGGATCGGAAGCAGAATTGTTCCTTCCGCTGCAAGACCGGAGACAGAAAGCGGGAGCGGAAGCGGCTGCAGCGCATTTTTCTGTTTCATCTCAAGATATTCCGCTGCATGCGTCAGATAAAAGATCATCGTGATGCCAAGCCGCATATCGTCGCAGGCGCCTGCAAACGATTCCTTATCGACGTGGCGCTCCACCGATACCTCCTCGTAGGAACTGATCTGTCCGCCCTCGAAATAGGGATAATAATATTCCATCTGGAAACGGTTGTTCTCATCAATTTCCCCACAGACCGTGATACCACAGTCATATGCATATTCTTTCGAAAATTCAGCAAAAAGGTGGTGTTCTTCTGTTTCCACAATCTTTTTACGGTCGTAGTTTTCTACTACATCACGAAGAAGCTCCTGGAGTTCCTTCGTCGTCTTGATCTTTGAAAATCCAATGGTTTTCAGGTAAGCGTGCATAAGAACACCTCCTCTCATTCCTTTGTATTTCTTATGCGATTAGTGTTTCGGAACCAGTTTCTCTTTTCCGCCCATGTACATACGAAGAACTTCCGGAATGCTTACGGTTCCGTCGGCATTCAGGTTGTTCTCCAGGAATGCGATCAGCATACGCGGCGGAGCAACTACGGTGTTGTTCAGGGTATGTGCCAGGTATTTCTTTCCGTCCTCGCCGTTGACACGGATTTTCAGACGTCTTGCCTGTGCATCACCAAGGTTGGAGCAGCTTCCTACCTCGAAGTATTTCTTCTGACGCGGAGACCATGCCTCAACATCGACAGATTTTACTTTCAGGTCAGCCAGGTCACCGGAGCAGCACTCCAGAGTACGAACCGGGATATCCATGGAACGGAACAGGTCTACGGTGTTCTTCCACAGTTTGTCATACCACATCATGCTGTCTTCCGGTTTGCAGACAACAACCATCTCCTGTTTCTCGAACTGGTGGATACGATAAACACCACGCTCCTCGATGCCGTGTGCTCCTTTTTCTTTACGGAAGCACGGAGAGTAGCTGGTCAGGGTCAGAGGCAGTTTCTCCTCCGGATGATGCTGTCGATGAATTTACCGATCATGGAGTGCTCGCTGGTTCCGATCAGGTACAGATCCTCGCCCTCGATTTTGTACATCATGGACTCCATCTCAGCGAAGCTCATAACACCGTTTACGACGTTGCCGTGGATCATGAAAGGCGGTACGCAGTAGGTAAATCCGCGGTCGATCATGAAATCTCTTGCATAAGAAAGGATGGCAGAGTGGAGGCGTGCAATGTCGCCCATCAGATAATAGAATCCGTTTCCTGCAACTTCTCTTGCTGCGTCCAGATCGATTCCGTCGAAGGACTCCATAATGTCGGTGTGATACGGGATTTCAAAATCCGGTACAACCGGCTCGCCGAAGCGCTCTGCTTCTACGTTCTCGCTGTCATCTTTTCCGATCGGTACGGAAGGATCGATGATGTTCGGGATCACCATCATGATCTTCTTGATTTCTTCTTCTACTTCTTTTTCTCTTGCAGAAAGAGCCTCGATGCGGGAACCGTCAACAGCTACCTGTTTCTTTACTTCCTCAGCCTCTTCTCTCTTGCCCTGGCCCATCAGTGCGCCGATCTGTTTGGAGATTTTGTTTCTTTTTGCACGAAGTGCTTCTACTTCCTGTTTGATGTCACGGTTTTCTTTATCCAGCTCGATGACTTTATCAACAGCTCCAGTTTCTGATCCTGGAATTTATTTCGGATATTCTGTTTTACAACTTCCGGGTTTTCTCTTAAAAACTTAATGTCTAACATAATTTCCTCCTAGTAGATCTTATCCCCTCATTTTGGCGGGATTCTTTTTGTTCTTTCCAGCCCGGAACCACTGCCGTTTTTCCAGCATTTATGCGGGTTTGGCGCGTTCCAGTACCATCATATAACAGTATATGCATTTTTTCAAGCGTTCTTTCATGCTGTTTTTCTGCGGTCCGCTTTTACATCAGATCGATCGAATTCATCGTAATTGCCTGGCGCAGCGCGTCGATTTCCTCGGCGCTCAGCATGATATAGGACTCGCCTTTTACGATCTCTTTCAGATATAAAAAGCAGTTGTCACGGCTGTGGATTGCATTCAGGATAAAACCTGTGTTTTCTTTGTCGAGCATTGCCAGCGCAAAACTCATCTTTCCGCCCACATCGTCAAACGCATCATATTTTACGATTCCGTATTTGTTCAGCGTCATGCCCTGGATCTTTTTCAGATCCGCAAGATTCTTTTTCGTCAGCTCATTCTGCTTGTTCAGTTTGTCAATTTCCTTGAACCGCTGATGAAACAGCTTTTCGAGTGACTGGGCGTCTTTTCCCTTCATAAAGCTTCTGTACTTCTGGTTCAGTCTGCTCAGACGCAGCGACATGCTGACCGTCATAATCATCATCACGATAATCAGTACAATCAGAAGAAGTACAACAACGCCAAGGTCAATTCCTACCTTACTAAATAAATCGCTCATTATTCTACCTCTTACTGTATTGATTCAAACAGATCCATGATTCTCTCGAGCTCTTCCTGGGAATAATACTCGATCTCGATCTTTCCTTTGTGCTTTGCCCCGCGGTGAATGGAAACCTTCGTACCAATGATACTCTTAATTTTCTCTTCCAGACCTTCGTAGATGGCTTCCTCTTCCAGATTGACTTCTTTTCTTTCTCACCTTCGGATTCAGGATCTCTTTGACCAGGCGCTCGGTCTCACGGACACTGAGCTTTTCATCGAAGATTTTCATTGCCGTATTGTACTGGAGCTCTTTATTCTCCAGCGCCAGCAGCGTACGCACATGACCGGTTGTCAGCATTTCATCGACAACCATCTGCTGTACCCTGTCGTCCAGTTTCAGGAGACGCATCGAGTTTGTAACCGCTGTTCTGCTCTTGGAAACGCGCTCTGCGATTTCATCCTGGCGGAGATGGAACTCTTCCATCAGGCGTTTGTATGCGTGTGCCTCCTCAATCGGGTTCAGGGATTCTCTCTGAATATTTTCAATCAGGGAAATCTCGACAACTTCCTGCTCGGTAAAATCTTTGATGATGACCGGTACTTCTTTGATTCCGGCAAGCTTTGCAGCCCTCCATCTCCGTTCCCCTGCGATGATCTCATAATAATCATCTTTTTTCTGCACCAGAATCGGCTGTAGAACTCCGAACTGTTTGATGGATTCCGAAAGTTCGATCAGCCGTCCTCGTCAAAGGATTTTCGCGGCTGTTCGCGGTTCGGTTCAATTTCGGAGATTTTCAGTTTCATCTCAACTGGTTTTTCGACAACTTTTTCAACAACCTTCTCGACTACTTTGACCTCCGGTTTTGCCGGTTTCTCTTTTGCTTCTGCTTTGGCCGAATGTCCCGGTGAAATCAGGGAATCCAGGCCCTTGCCTAATCCTCCTCTTCTCGCTGCCATTACTCTTCATCCCCCCTGTGAATCACTTCGTCTGCCAGGAGACGGTAGCTCTCTGCACCGGTGGACCGCTTGTCGTAATAGTTGATCGGCATACCGTAGCTCGGTGCTCCGCAAGGCGGACATTTCTCGGAATAATGGTTTTGTAGATATTCTGATCCAGGCTGTCTTTTACGTTTTCTACTACCTGCAGAGAAAGATTCGTTCTCGCATCGTACATGGTAAAGACAACGCCTTCCATCTCCAGTTCCGGATTCAGACGCTCCTGCACCAGCTCAATCGTGTGCATAAGCTGGGATAAGCCTCCAGTGCGTAATATTCACACTGAATCGGCACCAGAACGGTGTCCGCGGTGGTCATCGCGTTGATTGTCAGCATATTTAAGGATGGCGGACAGTCAATAATAATGAAGTCGTACTGATCGCGAACCTGATCAATTGCGTTTTTCAGGATGAATTCTTTGTCTTCCACCCCGATCAGCTCGATCTCCGCTCCGGCCAGATTGACATTGGAAGGATAAGGGAAAGATTGTCAAAATTCAGAGGAATGATGCAGTCCTCCAGTTTTGACTCTCCAAGAAGCAGCTCATAGATGGTATTTTCCACTTCATTTTTCTCTACTCCCATTCCGCTGGTGGTATTTCCTGCGGGTCCATATCAATGGTCAGAACTTTTTGTCCCATTTCTCCTAAACAGGAAGAAAGGTTAATTGCGGTGGTAGATTTACCTACGCCGCCTTTCTGGTTTGCAATTGCAATTGTTCTTCCCAAATATGTATTGCCTCCTTTCATCTTTTTGTTTCCATTTGCCAGTTTTTCCTTTTTACAGGAAATGACCTGCCGGCACTTCTTTCAAAAAAATGATTCATGCGGCAGGTGTTTTGGCATATAGATAGGAAAAATCTCCTTTTCTATGCCAGTCTATCTGAGGAATTCTTCAGATTCTATCTCAAAATTGCCCCAATTTGGGACAAAGATATTTTATCATACTACGCCGGATTTTACTACTGGAAATGTTTCACGTGAAACATTTTCTGCATTTTTGCATGATTAGGCGGTTTGAAGCATAAGAAAATTGGAGATTTTTGGCGATGTTTCACGTGAAACATTTTGAAAAGCACTGTTTTACAATAATTTTTCTCGGTTTTTACGCTGTTTAAATGCTTTTTGGAATTTTTTCAGCGATGATTTTGCATTTTTTGATGGTTTCCAAGTAATTCTGCAATGTCAGAACATTTTTTTCTGTTTCACACAGTTTTTATAAAATGTTTCACGTGAAATATTTTAATTTTTGACGTTTTTGAGGTATAAATATACTGGAAACGTTATTTTAATCGTGTGATGCTCTTTTTCAAGGAAATCTCAGGTGATTAGGAAGAAAAAATCAACTTATCAGGATATTATTGATACATAGATCAGGAATCAAAACTGTTTATGGTTGTTCGGTGATCGTAAATGTCTCTTTTGTATATAAAATGTATTTTTATTCACTAGGGCTCTGTTTTTTCATCGTTCTTCCTCGCTTTTTTCAAATTTTCAGCATTTTTCTCTTTATTTTCATCAGTAAGAGGCATAATCCGTGAGACATCCTCTTTTTCATTTTTTCTCCAGTTTTTCTCTTTTCGGGCGGTTTTTCTTTGATTTTTTTATTTTACAGGCCAGGCTGCACATTTTCTGTTTTTTATCGATTTATTTGATTACACTATAATTTTTCTGTTTTTATGGTTTTAATATTTTTCTCTCGCTGCCACGTCTTTTATCCTCTTTTCCATCTTTCTGGCTTACCTTTCTCTTTTTTTGTAAACAATCTCACTTTTTCTCTTTTATCAACATTTTTTTATTCCTTCTCTCCGTTTTTTATCCCTCATCGCCATTTCACACCATTTTCTTGCCTTTCACTGCCTCTCCCTCCCGTTTTTATTCTTTTCGCCCATGTCTATACTACATTTTCCCCTTTTCAGTCGTTTTTTGCCTTTTCTCAACTCATTTTTATCTTTTTTGCTTTTTCCGCCTCTTCCATCGTTTTACACCCTCTTTTTGCCATTTTTTAGATCGTCCTTCATTTTTTCGTTTCTACTTATGTCACTTTCCCTGTCTCATTTTTCACGTTTCACGTCTCTCAAAATGTTTCACGTGAAACATCGTTTTTTACGATTTTCGGTCTTCGGCGATCAGTGAGAAGCGATTTGCTTTCCGGCTTTCCGAAAATCACTCTCATTTTTCGCCTCTCTTATTTTTAAAATAATCGTATTTTCTATTCTATTTTTGATTTTCTCCGTCTTTTCTATATTTTTCCTGTATTTTCGCGTGTTTCACGTAGTTTTTCGTCTCTGTTTTCTCTCTTTTATTAAATTATTTAATTATATTTTTATATTTTCGTATGAATTGAACTTTTACATTCGTTTTTTCGGATTTTCCAAACCATTTACTAAACGCATTTTGGACCATTTTTTCATGGATTTTTACCAATCTGGAAGGATTTTATCCCATAGTGCCGTTTTCATGCTTTTATGTGTATTATTGCATCATTTTTTCTCTGTTTTTTTGCAGTTATGTAAACCATTTAAATATGCCATTCGCCAGTAGTTGACATAACGTAGTTCTCCTGGAATTGTCTACGCTTTTTGTTAAATTGCGCCTTGTTTTCGTCTCTTTTTCTCATTTTTCCCTTAATTTTTGCATTGTATCTTTCCCTTTTTTCGCTTATAATAAGCTCAACACAACGTTTCGAACCGATTCCTCCCTCCGGGAGACCCCTGAAAGGAGTTTTATCATATGAAACACAGCAAAAAACTGGTCACCTTGAGTGTCCTCACTACGATGTCCGGCGCAGCGATTTACTTTCTGAATAAAACGCTCGATACCGCCGCCGTACGGAAAAACCTGCTCGCCTCGGCTGAAAAAGAGATCTTTTCCTGGCAGTTCGGCGATATTTTTTACACAAAAAAAGGCACCGGAACCCCGATGCTCTTACTTCATGACTTACATTGTGCCTCCAGCGGCCGCGAATGGCAGTATATTGAGGATACTCTCGCAAAGGATCACACCGTCTACACACTCGATCTTCTCGGCTGCGGCCGTTCCGACAAGCCGGCGATCACGTACACGAACTTTTTATACGTACAGCTCATCGTCACCTTCATCAAGCAGGTCATCGGATGTCCAACCGACGTAATTGCATCCGGTTTATCCGGTTCTTTCGTCGTAACCGCCTGCAATACAGCCCCGAAATGCTTTGGCCGAATCATGATGATCAACGACCGACCTTGCCAAGCTCAACAAAATCCCGGATAAACGCAGCCGCTTCCTGAAACGCATGATCGAGCTCCCGCTCGTCGGAACGCTGCTGTACCACACGCTCACCGGCCGATCCAACATCGAGCTTTTATTCACCGAGAGCTACTACCACAACCCGTTCCACCGCTCGCCGGAGGACGTAGACGCATTCTATGAGTCAGCCCACCTCCAGAGCAGTGCCGGAAAGTACCTTTTTGCAAGCCTTGCGGGCAATTACGTGAACCTCAACATCGGCCACGCCTTAAAGCACATTGACAACAGCATCTTCCTCATCGGCGGCGAGGAAGAGCCGGGCATCGCAGAAACCTTTGCGCTGTACACAGCGCTCAACACCTCCATCGAAACCCAGATCCTGCCGAAAACAAAGCACATGCCGCAGATGGAGGCCCCGCAGGCCCTCTTAGACCAGATCCAGATCTTCTTCGCCCCGGTACAATAACACCCCTTCTGCTCCCGCCGCGAACAAAAAAAACGAGACAAAAAAACGGAGGATTTACTGATTTTTCCATGTCAGTAAATCCTCCGTTTTTTGAACAATCAGCTTTCACTGAATCCTTATTCCGCCGAATCCGAAGAACTGTCATCCTCCGTCTTTGCCGCAAGCAGTTTCCCGTAATTTTCCAGCATGGTCTTCACGTTATTTTTATTCACGAGTGACGGCACTCCGTCCTCATCTACCGTGTAATAGAAGCTCGAATCATACGGGCTGTAAGCAAATGTCAGGTCGCCGTCTGTCATATGGAAGACTGCGGTAAACTCGGCATCCTTGGCCTGCACGAGGCTTTCATCCTTCGTCTGCGCCTTCAGGCCAATGAGCGAAGAATAGAACGTGGTAAACGTTGATTTATCAATCGTTTCATCGCCGCAGATGTAACTGATTTCCTGTGTTGTGGAATCGCTGTCGTCATCCTTTTTCTCTTCCACATGGCGTACATACGTCTTCGTCTCGCCGTTATACGTAATATCAAGCTCGTCAGATCCGATACATTTTCCATGCCGATATACATGTTCCAGAAATCAGATGCCTTCTTTCCGGTGAAGGTTTCAACATTCGAAGCCGTCATCAGATGAACTTCATTCGAGCCGTCCAGCTTCACGTAATAAGAACCGCCGTCCTCATTTGCATTGCCGACATACAATACCAGATCTTTCTCCACCGTAACGGTTGTCGTTTCGGAAGAAGAGCTCGTTGCAGTGCTGTCGCTTGATGCAGAATCTGCTGTGGAATCCGAAGAAGTATCTGCCGTTGTTGTATCGTCAGCCTCACTCCTGCTCTTCTGTGTAATGCACGCGGATCGTCGTCTTTGGCTGATCCAGTCCGTACTGGGAAAGATCCGATGCGTTGTACGTAACAAGATCTCCAAAGCTAAGAGATGCCACCGCACTTGTCATGGTGCCGATCGAATCCGCATCACCGCCATGTGCCGCTCCATCTGCGTCCACAACCTGCCATTCATCCGTCTGGAGTGCCGAATCAGCAGCGCTTACTTCTTTTGTCAGCGTATATCCGTTCTCACCCTCCACCTGCAGCTTTGTAATGTTTTCCGCCGTCACAGATGGCATGGATTCCGTTGTCGCCCACTCCATCATATCGGACGGAACATCGTTCCAAGTGATGTGCTTACCAGATAAACCTTACTCGTATCATCGTTCAGATAAATATAGTATCTGCCGAGCTGTTCTTATCTCCGACATGAATCGTCGTTTTCTCGTCTCCCGCAGTCACTACAACCTCCTGAGACGCGTCTCGAGCCCGAAATCGGCCATAGAATCGATTTCATCGCCTTCAATGACTCTTTCTGCTGTCATGCTGCTAAGAGAGCTTAAAACGCTCGTTATCTTGCCCTCATCCAGTGGGAATCCATCCTCCTGGTCGTATGTCCAGATATCGGTATCATCGTCTCCTGCTGTTTTCGTAAAAGACACCGTCTCTCCGTTGATCTGGAACGAAAGCGTTGTTACATCATCTTTTGAAAAATCAACCACTTTTTCGGCGTCTGCACCAGAATCCGAACTGCTGCTGTCCGCATCGGCGGTGCTGTTTTTCTTCGTCAGCACCACCAGTACGGCAAGAAGCAGTACCAAAAGGATCAGCAGGCCGCCATCTTTCCTTTTTTCTTCATCACTGTTTTCTCCTCTTCATCCAGATCATCACGCCAATCACAACAAGTACCAGCGGAATTCCCGCAATGGTAATAATAGACCAGGTGTTAACTGCTCCCTGTGTAAATACCAGGTTTGTATAGCTTGTGCTCTTGCTTGGAATAACAACGGTCTGCTCCACATCACACATGGAGGTCAGTGCAGTCGCTGCCAGCTTTGAGTTCGCACCGCTGATTGCCTGGTCAATCTGGCTGCTCAGCATCGATGCACTCGAGAAATAAATGATCTGTGTCTCTTTATCATCTACGGTCTCTGTGATGGAACGCCAAGGTCAAATGCGCCCGTCTCACTGTCCGCGCTCTTCGACCAGGTGCTGTTCTCCGGATCATTTTCAATATAAGCGTCCTCGGTGGTCGTCAGAAGGCTCTTGATCGTAATGGTATCACGATAAGAATCGAGCTTCTGAATTGCCTGTGCAACCGGCATCAGAATGTAATTACTCTTTACTTCGGTTGTAATGTCATCACTCTGAATGTTCGGCAGCAGATAATACGGCATCTGCGGATAATAATGCTGGGAATCGGTCTCCACAACAATTCCTCTGGAGCGTTTCACGCCGTAATTTTCCAGAATGGAATCCAGATTTGGCATATCCGTTCCGGTATAGCTGGTGAACATCAGAAGTTTTCCGCCGTTTTCCAGGTAGGTAATGACTTTATTTGCCTCATCCTCTGAAAAATCGGTGGTCGGGGACATGATTACAAGCTCCTCGGCATCCTCCGGGATATCGTCTGTCATCAGGGCAAGATCACTGATTTCCACATTGTTTTTGTTAATGGCATCACTAAAGTTTGTAGAGAGATCACTCTCGGAAGCCTCGCCGTGGCCGGTTACCCAGTAAACCTTCGGGTTGTTTTCACTCGTCACATACGTGATGGCGCTGGTAATCTGACCCTCGCCGTCAAAGCCGGTTGTCTGTGTCTGATAGGTCTGATAGTTTGTGGAAGTCTCCCACATATCACTGTTGCTGACCACCTTGCTCTTATCGCCGCATACGACAATTACACTGTTTGCAGCTACCGTCTGATCGGTATACTGACTCGTAAATTTCGGATACAGATCCGGGTCTTTTGTCTCTACTTTGATATGGTCAGAAAGCTCATCGTAGTGCTCCAGCAGCTTCTCGATGGTGTCATCCTCACTGCCCTTCTGCACAATATAATACAGGGTAACGTCTTGATCGAGATCCTTTAATGCCGTTTTCGTCTCATCTGTAATGGAGTACATTTTCTGCGTACTCAGGTCAATCTGTGTTTTGCTGGTCGGAATCTGCGCCACAATCAGGTTAATAACTACAATCACAGCCAGAACAATCACCGTCATCATTGAAGAATAAGAGCCCTGTTTCAGGTGCTTTTTCTGTTCCTCGCCGGTAAACACTTCCTTCAGATGTTCTTTGGA
>ENA-OQCP01000250-OQCP01000250.1-human-gut-metagenome-genome-assembly--contig:-NODE-250-length-23818-cov-3.584948_pt1 | contig 23818 bp, 20 predicted proteins | sample MGYA00242760_ERZ504583 | MGnify/ENA primary metagenome ERZ504583 (study PRJEB26092, sample SAMD00036308) | human gut metagenome | host: Homo sapiens | study: EMG produced TPA metagenomics assembly of...
AAACCACATATTCTGTGTGTTTCCGGCAGGGCGTTTTGATTACGCGAGCAACGAGCCAAAGTCCGTGCTTGCACGAGCCTTGGCGACTGCCGCGATAACTTGAGAAACTCGCGGAGCGTGTTTCTCATAGTTGAATTGCTTGTAACTGCTATTTTGACGAATTATCTGTCTCTTTATCAGATTTTTCTTCTGTGACCTCAGCGTGCTCAGTCAGAGGACTTGGTCTGTCCATGGCCTCCAGTGCGCGTAAGGATTCTTCTTCCGGTGTCAGAACCTCGTTTTCTTCCTCAGGCATATAGAATGGGAAAATTTTGTTTACAAAGAACCAGGAGCATCCAAGCGCTACCGTGGAAAAGCCCAGAAGGAACATCAGAAGAATCAGATAGCTGACAATCTTTGTCGTGGAGAATACATAGATCAGCAGCGGACAGAGATTGACGAGCAGGATCATGATGGTCCACGGCAGGTGGCGGATTGCCATCAGGATGGAGTTCTTGATCGTGTTTTTTACAGTATTGTCAAAGCGGCTCAATACCGGAAATACATAGGAAAGTACCATGGCCTCGAAAAGGATCAGTACCAGGAAAACAAAACGCAGGTAGGTGATGGTACCCGGCATTCTCATGACCAGCAGAAGATCAAGAATCAGAACAATCAGAACCGCCAGCAGGATGAGCCAGATGGCAGTTGCCTGCTTGAAGTTTTCGCGGAAGGATTTCCAGTAGGTACGGAAGATATACGTCTCCTCATTTTTGATCATCTTCAGCGTGACGTAGTACATTGCTGTGAAATTGGCGCCGATTGTCACAATCGGGATACACATAATAAGGAAAATAATGTTCAGCATCATCAGGTCGAAGACACGGCCCATAATCTGCGAGAACTTACTGTCCAGGCTGAAAAAACTCATAATTTGTTCCTCTTTTCTGTTGAATTAAGTGTGCCGCCGATTAACGTTCCGGCTGGCAGATATCATAGAAAAGTATAGCGAATTTTTCAGAAAAATGCAATGAAGAGAATATAAACTTTTCGTTTCGTCATTTTGTATAAGAGTGAACATTTTGTTTGTGCAAAGTGGACAGAAGAGAACGGTTCGAGAAAATCCGAAAGCAGAATTGCCAATCTGCCGGAGGAAAGTTTGTGTAATTGTGGCATGGTCGAATGCGGGTAGAAAAGGTATACTAGTCCCATAAGCAAGAGAGATGCAAATGCAAAACTCATAATAAAACGCATGATATTCATTTAGGAGGATTCAAAAATGGCAAGTTTATCTTTACAGCACATTACAAAAAGATATCCGAACGGTTTTGAAGCAGTAAAAGACTTCAACCTGGAAATCGCTGACAAAGAGTTTATCATCTTCGTAGGACCATCTGGATGTGGTAAATCTACAACACTTCGTATGATCGCAGGTCTTGAGGAGATCTCCGATGGTACTCTGAAAATTGACGATAAAGTAGTAAACGATGTAGAGCCGAAAGACCGTGATATCGCAATGGTATTCCAGAACTACGCTCTGTATCCGCACATGACCGTATATGATAACATGGCATTCGGTCTGAAACTGAGAAAAGTTCCGAAAGATCAGATCGACAAACAGGTTAAAGAAGCAGCTAAAATCCTTGACCTGGAGAAACTGCTTGACCGTAAACCGAAAGCTCTTTCCGGTGGTCAGAGACAGCGTGTTGCTATGGGACGTGCATCGTACGTGATCCTAAAGTATTCCTTATGGACGAGCCTCTGTCAAACCTGGATGCAAAACTTCGTGTACAGATGCGTACCGAGATTTCCAAACTGCATGAGAGACTGGGCGCTACCATCATCTACGTAACACATGACCAGACCGAGGCTATGACACTTGGTACCAGAATCGTTGTTATGAAAGACGGAGTTGTTCAGCAGGTAGATACCCCGCAGAACCTGTACAACGCACCGGGCAACCTGTTCGTTGCAGGATTCATCGGATCTCCGCAGATGAACTTCCTGGATGCAAAAGTAAAAGTTAACGGAAACGATGTAACTCTTACTGTTGGTAAATACAACATGAAACTGCCGGCTTCCAAAGCAAAAGCTGTTATTGACGGCGGATATGACGGAAAGACCGTTGTTATGGGTATCCGTCCTGAGAACGTACATGATTCTCAGATGTTCATCGAGACTTCCAAAGACAGCGTAGTTGAGTGCAAGATCAACGTATACGAGCTGTTAGGTGCAGAAGTTTACCTGTACTTCGATTGCGAAGGCTTCCCAATGACAGCCCGCGTAGATCCTCGTACAACTGCAAGAAGCGGCGATACCGTTAAATTTGCTCTGGATATGGAGAAAGTTCATCTGTTCGACAAAGAGACAGAGATCACCATTACCAACTAATCTATATGAACATCAGCGCGTATGCGCAAACATAGAGAAAAGGATCGACATCCGTTCGGATGCCGGTCCTTTTTGCATATGCACCGCCCTCCTTTTGCGAAGCAAAAAATAGTTGCCAATGAGAAAAAAATAAGCTATAGTTATAAATAAGATGCACCCTGGAGTAAAATACGCCAGGAGAAAGGAAGTGGCAGATTTGGTATCAAGTCAGGTATTACAGAAAACCCTTGATGAATTAAGAAATATTACGAGAATTGATTTATGTGTGACGAATACGGATGGTGTTCTGCTGGTGACCACATTCCCGGAAACCGCGATTGATGCAGAAAGCATCCGTTCTTTTGTATTATCCGCTGCGGACAGCCAGATTGTACAGGAATATCATTATTTTAAAGTATATGACAACCAGAATGTAGAGTACATTCTGATCTCCAAAGGCAGCAGCGATGACGCTTACATGATCGGAAAAGTTGCAGTATGCGAGATTCAGAACCTCATCATTGCATACAAAGAGCGTCTGGACAAAAACAACTTTATCCAGAATCTTCTTCTTGACAACCTCCTTCTGGTGGATGTCTATAACCGTGCGAAAAAGCTGCGCATCGACACCGACGTGCGCCGCGTTGTTTTCATGGTAGAAACGAAGATGGAAAAGACATCAGCGCGCAGGAAACTGTAAAGAGCCTGTTCGCATCGAGACCGAAGGATTTTATCACCGCGGTTGATGAGAAGAGCATTATTATTGTAAAAGAACTGAAAGACACCGACACCTTCGAGGATATGAACCAGACCGCAAGAATGCTGGTGGATATGCTGAATGCGGAGGCCATGTCCCAGGTGCGCGTTCCTACGGAAATCCGGTCAACGAGATCAAGAGTGTATCGCGTTCTTACAAAGAGGCGAAGATGGCACTCGAAGTAGGAAAAATTTTCTACGCAGACAAAAACGTGGTACCGTACAACAACCTCGGCATCGGCCGTCTGATCTATCAGCTCCCGATTCCGCTGTGCGAAATGTTTATGACCGAAGTCTTCGGCGAAAATCTGCCGGATACGTTCGATGAGGAAACACTGACCACAATCAATAAATTTTTTGAAAATAACCTGAATGTGTCCGAGACATCCCGTCAGCTCTATGTACACAGAAATACTCTGGTGTACCGTCTGGAGAAGCTCGAGAAGAGCACAGGACTCGACATTCGTAAATTTGACGATGCGCTGACCTTTAAAATTGCCATGATGGTCGTAAGCTACATGACGTATATGAACAACAGCGAAAATCTGTAAAACCGTTCAGAGCCGTACAGGATTGCGGGAGTGCAAAGCACGGAGCAATCCGGGTATCGAAGGGGTCAAAAGACTTTTTGACCCTGACATTTTATCAACAACAAGAGGAGAGGAACGACATGATTGAATTACTGAACACAGGTGCATACCTTGTCAACGGAATCGATATCATCCCGGATACAGAAGAAGGCCGCGCGGAACTCAAAGCGCGTACCGGCGCTGTGCCGTGTCCGGCGGATGCTGCAAAAGAAACCATTGCCTATGGAATCTTAAAAGACCACAATGTTTCCGGCAACATGGAAAATCTGCAGATCAAATTTGACAAACTTACATCGCATGACATTACTTTTGTTGGAATCATTCAGACCGCGCGCGCGTCAGGACTGGAAAAATTCCCGGTACCGTACGTGCTGACCAACTGCCACAACTCCCTTTGCGCAGTCGGCGGAACCATCAACGAAGATGACCACATGTTTGGTCTTACCTGTGCGAAAAAGTACGGCGGCGTCTATGTACCGCCTCATCAGGCAGTAATTCATCAGTTTGCCCGCGAGATGCTTGCCGGCGGCGGAAAAATGATCCTCGGATCCGACTCCCACACCCGTTACGGTGCACTCGGAACATGGCCATGGGCGAGGGCGGACCGGAGCTGGTAAAACAGCTTCTCTCCAAAACATATGATATCGCTATGCCGGGAGTGATCGCAATTTACATGACAGGCGCACCGCAGCCGGGCGTAGGACCGCAGGATATTGCACTTGCCATCATCGGTGCAGTCTTTGCAAATGGTTACGTAAAGAACAAAGTTATGGAGTTCGTAGGACCTGGCGTATCTTCCTTAAGCGCAGATTACCGGATCGGTGTGGACGTTATGACAACCGAGACAACGTGTCTGTCCTCCATCTGGAGAACCGATGAGAAGATCAGCGAGTTCTATCAGATCCACGGCAGAAGCGCAGATTACAAAGAGCTGAATCCTGGCGCGGTTGCTTACTATGACGGCGTTGTAAAAGTAGAACTCGACAAGATCAAACCGATGATCGCGATGCCGTTCCATCCGAGCAATGTTTATACCATTGAAGAGCTGAAAGCAAACCTCGATGACATCCTGAACGATGTAGAGAAGAAAGCAGCCATCAGCCTCGACGGAAAAGTTCCGTTCACTCTGAAAAATAAAGTACACGACGGAAAACTCCTGGTAGACCAGGGAATCATCGCAGGATGCGCCGGCGGCGGATTTGAGAACATCTGCGACGCAGCCGATATCCTGAAAGGCCACAGCATTGGCGACGATGCGTTCACCTTAAGTGTTTACCCGGCAAGTACCCCGATCTATATGGAGCTGGCAAGAAACGGAAAACTGGCAGACCTTTTGGAAACCGGTGCGATCGTAAAACCGCATTCTGCGGACCGTGCTTCGGCGCAGGCGATACTCCGGCAAACAATGCGTTCTCAATCCGTCACTCCACCAGAAACTTCCCGAACCGCGAGGGATCCAAGATCCAGAACGGTCAGATTTCTTCCGTTGCCCTGATGGATGCACGTTCCATTGCAGCAACCGCAGCAAACAAGGGATTCCTGACCGCAGCAGACGAGTTCACCGGAACATACACGAAACCGGCATACCACTTCGACAAGAGATTTACGAGAACCGTGTCTTCGACAGCAAGGGTGTGGCAGATCCGTCTGTAGAAATCCAGTTCGGACCGAACATCAAAGACTGGCCGGCTATGCCGCAGCTTGCCGAGAACCTGATTCTGAAGGTTGTTTCCGAGAACCACGATCCGGTTACGACAACCGACGAGCTGATTCCATCCGGCGAGACTTCTTCCTTCCGTTCCAACCCGCTCGGACTGGCAGAGTTCACCCTGTCAAGAAAAGATCCGGCTTACGTGGGACGTGCAAAAGAAGTACAGGTCGCAGAGAAAGCCATCCAGGAAGGAAACTGCCCGGCAGAGGCACTTCCGGAACTGAAACCGGTCTTCGCAGCCATCCATACCCAGTACCCGGATATCGACAAGACAAACGTCGGTGTCGGATCCACCATCTTCGCTGTAAAACCGGGCGACGGCTCTGCGCGTGAGCAGGCAGCTTCCTGCCAGAAGGTATTAGGCGGCTGGGCAAACATCGCCAACGAGTATGCAACGAAGCGCTACCGCTCCAACCTGATCAACTGGGGCATGCTTCCATTCCTGATCCCGGAGAGAGATCTGCCGTTTACAAACGGAGATTACATCTTTGTACCGGAGATCCGCAAGGCAGTGGAAGAGAAAGCCGATGTGATCAAAGCGTACGTTGTAAAAGACGGAGCACTTGTTCCGTTCGAGATGACGTTAGGCGCGCTGACCGATGATGAGAGAGAAATCATCCGCAAGGGATGCCTGATCAACTATTATAGAGGATAAGTATTTGAGAAAGAGCTGTGTGGCAGGAGAAAAGTCTGTTTCATAGCTCTTTTTCTGCGCACTTATTTGAAACAAAATATCAGAAAACAATATAAAATTCAGAAAATAAACACAATAATTAAGAAAAGGAAAAGTGATATAAAAAACAGTAAAAATATTTTAAAAATGTATTGACAAATACTGGTGGATCTGTTATATTAAAATCACAAAGAAACAAGAAAACAAAAACCTAACCAAGAGGTACAAAGAGAAAGACTTGGGACCCCCCTTTTCAAGAGAACAAACCATTTTCATAGAAAGAGACGAGAAATCTTCTATAGAAGAATGGAAAAAAGGGAAAAGGAAGATGTTCTTAAGATGAGAGACTTCCGAAAGGAAAGAAAACCTGAGATAAAGATCCATACAAAAGAAGTTCGAAAGAAAACCTTTTGATAAACATGAGATCAGAGCAGATCTTAGGAAATCCTAAGGAAAAGATTTTCGGAGTGGAAATCTTAACCGCAAAGGAAAAGCCTCTGAAAAAGAACATCTTCCCGAAAAAAAGAAAATCTACAACAGGGAAATGGAAGAGAAACGATCTTTGAAATATCAAACGAAAGCGAAAACAAAGATCACAGATCGGTAAAGAAAGAAAACCAGTGAAAATCCTTGAAAGTAGAGAAAAAACTGAATATGGAAAATAAAGAAAAAGCGGTCGCTGTATCAGAAAAAATGATTGGTATGGCGATCGCTTTCTGTGTTGTGTAATTCGTCCGCCGGGCATGTTTTTCTTGACAGATGCGGCGGAAATGGTGCATACTTCTTAAAGCATAACAGCGGAGAAATCCGTGTATCGAAAATAAGAAGTCAGGACAGGAGAAGAAAGTGGCTGGATTTTGCAGAGAAGATATTTTAATGGAAGATAACGATATTCTTGTTGTTCACAAGCACGCGGGTATGGCAGTGCAGAATGCGCGGATGGGACAGATGGATCTGGAGCATGCGCTGCTGAATTATTTGGCGAAGCAGGCAAGGGCGGAAACACCGGGTCAGGCGCGGACTCAGATTCCATATCTGGCGGTCGTTCACCGGCTCGATCAGCCGGTTGAGGCGTGCTGGTGTTTGCGAAAAACAAAGACGCCGCAGGAAAACTGGGACGGCAGGTGAAGGACGGGACGATGAAGAAAGAGTATCTCGCCGTCTGTGAGGGAAAAATCGAAAAACAGGGCGTGCAGAAGTTTGAGGATTTCCTTGTAAAAGACGGACGGAGCAACACATCCCGCGTCGTACAGCCAGGCACCGCCGGAGCGAAAAAAGCGGTGCTGGAATATGAAGTGATAAGGACACAGGAGAACCGAACCCTGGTGCAGATCCACCTCGGAACGGGCCGCCACCACCAGATCCGCGTCCAGTTTTCCCATGCGGGATATCCGCTGGCGGGTGATGCAAAATATGGGGCGAAGGAGAAAGGATCTCTGGCGCTGTGCGCGCATCATCTCGAGCTGAAGCATCCGCGGACAGGCAAACGGCTTTCGTTTACCGTAAAACCAGAAGGTGAAATCTTCCACAGCTTTGTGTAACTATTCAGAACTATGTGAAATTGCAAAAAAGTTCAGAAAATCATAAGAAAACAGGACTGGACTATTTTTACGGTTTGTGTATAATAGAGAAAGGTTATGTAACAAAACTGTAAAAAGTAATGGAAAATGATTCATCAGGCAAAGCAGAAAGGGAGAATTATGAAACGCAGAATGATTGCAGTACTGCTTTCCGGAATCCTGCTGTGCTCGGCAGCTGGATGCGGAAAAGAAGCAGTGACAGACAAGAGCACCGCAGCATCGTCGTCTCAGGAAGTGACAGAAACTCCGGCGGCAGAAGAAAGCCCGGAGGCCTCATCGTCCAGCGCAGATTCTACAGCAGAGTCAGCCAGTGCATCCACATCTTCTGAAAGCTCTGGAGATGAAGGAAAAGAAGCAGACAAAAAACGAATAGAAATCACCGTTCCGCACAAAGACGGCATGGAAGCATTGTACGACACCGTGGATGGACTTAACGTTGAAAAAGGCTCTTACATCGCCGTGGTTGCAAAAGACTTAAGTGCCGGTTTTTGGAAAGCCGTAAAAGCCGGTGCGCAGCAGGCACTTGACGATCTGAACGCCTCGCTTGGCTACACCGGAAACGACAAAGTTTATATGACATTTGAAGGCCCGGAAAATGAAAGTGACACCAACTCTCAGATCAATATCATCGACTCTGTCATTTCGGAAAATCCGGACGCGCTGATCCTTGGTATCATTGACCAGCAGTCGGGACAGGCACAGATGGAAGAGGCTTCCGACAGCCAGATTCCAGTCATCATCGCGGATTCCGGTATCGAGAGTGATCTGATCACCTCGACATGTGCGACTGATCACGCAGCGGCAGCAAAGCTTGCGGCAGATCATCTCTGCGAGGCCATCGGCAACAGCGGAGAGGTTGCGATTGTTGCACATCAGTACAACACCGAGAGCAGCGTAGAGCGCGTGGAAGCATTTAAAAAAGAGATCGAAGAAAAATATACCGATGTGAAAGTGGTTCAGGTGAATTACGGAGATGGAGAAGAATCCATCGCGGACATGCTGAAAAATACACTTGAAACCTACCCGGCTCTGAAGGCATCTTCTGTACGAACGAAGACATGGCAGACCAGACGCTGGATGCGCTGGCAGATATGGAAAATACTGAGCAGATTCAGATTGTCGGTTTTGATTCCGGTGAAAAACAGCAGAAAGCGATCCAGGAGGGACGCGAGTACGGTACCGTAACGCAGAATCCGTACGGTCTTGGCTATGCGGCAATCGTGGCGGCCGTCCGCGCGATTCAGGGACTTCCGGTAGATCAGAAGATCGATACGGGATATCAGTGGCTCGACAAAGACACGATCGATCTGGAGACAAATCAGAAGTATCTTTATAACTGAAAATCAGGATAAAAAATGAACCCGGCAGACAAGGGAATGTTCCTTTGCCTGCCGGGTTTTCTGCGCTGCAGTGCGGATTACGAGTTCTGATCGTCTTCGTAAATTCTCTGTACCTCTTCGGAAATCTGCTGCCGGATCGCGGAGAGATCGACATCCGGGATGCCGTCCTCGGTGATCTGCGGTTTGGAAGGAGAGGTATACGGCTTCGTGTCGCCCATGGAAGCTTTTGGGGATGTTTCTTCTTCGTCAAACTCCTCCGGAGCGGCCGGTTTTGCGGATGGCCGGCGGCGGATGATTTTTGGAAGATCTTTCTCATCGTCGTCATCGTCAGGTTCTTCCGGAACAAAACGGAAATCGTACATGGTGTTCTGCGAAACACGGGTACGGTTCGACGGTTTCTGATAGCTGCGGTACGGATCTCTTGCGTTGCCGGAAGAAGAGGAAGAGGAGCCGCGGCGTTTCTTTTTCTTCTTTCTGGATGGAAGAGGGTCGAAACCGGATCTGCGCTTCCGTCTGGCGCGCGCTTTTGCACGGTGTTCGCGTTCTTCTTCGTCGTCATCCTCCCAGTAGTCCGCCTCTTTCCACGGTTTAAACTGGAAGAGCATGCCTGCTGCGGCGAGAATGGCAGAGACAATCCAGAACATCATGTTCAGATCGAGGTCCTTGAAGAAATATGCCATGCGGATCGTCGTGAGGGCGCCGCAGATGGAGGTGACCAGGATTACGGAAATGCGTTCGAACGGAACGCAGATCAGGCCGATCACGAAAGCGACGAGGGCGACGAGTCCATAACCTGTGATATCGTTTGGATTGACGAGATGCCAGAGGCAAAAGCCGACGAGCCCGCAGATCAGAAGAAAAAGTCCGATCCGGTAGAGGACGAAGGCAATGATTGCGGTCAGAAGACCGATGCCGACGGCAAGCGCCAGGGTGATCGTCGTGGTCTGATTCGTGTAGGTACCCGCTGCATAACCGGCGGCCGCGCCGAGAAAAAATCCGGGAATGACGCTCCAGAGCTTGCGGAGCGTATAGCCGAAGAAACAGTTCAGCAGGGCAAAAACAATCACAATCAGAAGAAGCTGCTGCTGGTAAACACCCATGACGTCCCGGACTTTATCGAGACCGCCAAGCAGCGTGTTGATGTTGAAAGCTTGCATATTCAGATTCATGATATTCACTCCTATATGATGTATCGGAAAAATAGATACAGGTTGTATTTTAGTACGGAACGGCGGTTTTGGCAAGTGAAATTGTGTTTGAGATCTGGAAAACGGCAGAATGGCGGCGGTGTGCATATGGTATAAGGAAGAGCAAAAAGGAAATAAAACAGGCATGAATCAGGATAGAGTGTATGAAAATAGAAGAAATTCCTATCAGGGAAATCCGATGGAGCGGCCGGAGCCGTTTTTTGCGGCACAGCCTTATGGGGAAGAAGTATGGAGGAGCAGCAGGAAGCGCGGGAACGGCAGCGGATGCAGTCGTATTATTCCCGGACGGCATCTGATCTGCAGCGGCTGGTGGAGGCAGAGTGTGACCGCATGGATTACCGCGGCAGCATGATGTACGACGAATTCCCGGACCGGCTCATGATGGAGCACACCTGCCGGAATATCGCACGTCAGTACGGCAGGGAAAACGGCGGGAAGGACGAGAAAACGGCAGAAGAGGAACTGCTCGATTTGATCGGCGTTCTTTTTTATAATGAAATGTTCCGGAGGCGGAGCAGGAGGAAACATTATTACAATCTGTGGCTTTAAACCGCGCCATAAAGTAATAAGAGGGTAACACATTTTTAATAATTTTTCTGTTGTGGTTTTGCGGAAAACAGATTACAATATTAGCGGGGTTGTAAGGGGCTTTATTACACATGTTTACAAACGATTCAGGAAGTTTGGAGAGTATAAATGGAATTACAGAAATTATTACAGGATGAAATCCGGGAAGGGCTGTACCGTATCACGATCAGCGGCCCAAGAGGGGACAGTGAAGTGTCCAAAGTGAGAATACGCCCGGTTGAAATAAAAGGAAAACTGCTCTTTCAGTGCCAGGAGACCGTCGGCACGAAGGAGTTTCATAAAAATATGACAAAAGACGATGTGATCACCCGGATCAGCGACTGGATGAACGGAACCTTCAAGCAGATGCAGCTCGAATCCGACACCTGCACAGCATCCGTTCTGGTCAGCAAAAAGGGAACGATGACGATCAAAAAGAAACCGCATATGAAAGGAACCGGCAAACCCGTCAATCTGGCGCACAACCGGAAGAAACGGTATATTCTGGAAGAAGGAATCCCGGTTCCTTTTTTACAGGATCTTGGTGTTATGACAAAAGAAGGCAAAATCGTGCGGACCCGCTACGACAAGTTCCGCCAGATCAACCGCTTTCTGGAGTTCATCGAAGATATCCTGCCGCAGCTCCCATCGGACCGCGAGATCACGATTCTCGATTTCGGCTGCGGAAAATCGTATCTGACGTTTGCGATGTATTATTACTTCCGCGAACTGAAAAAACTGGATGTCAATATCATCGGACTTGACTTGAAAGAGGATGTCATCGCAATCTGCAACGGACTGGCAGAGAAATATGGCTATAAAAAGCTGCATTTCTACCAGGGTGACATCGCTTCTTATACCGGCCGCGACGAGGTCGATATGGTGGTGACGCTGCACGCGTGCGACACGGCGACTGACTATGCGCTGGAAAAGGCCGTCAAATGGAATGCAAAAGTTATTCTTTCTGTTCCGTGCTGCCAGCATGAGCTGAACCGCCAGATTGCAAACAAAGAACTGTATCCGATCATGGATTACGGCATCTTAAAAGAGCGCATGGCGGCGCTTCTGACCGACGGAATCCGGGCAAAGCTTCTGGAGAATGCAGGTTATGAGACACAGATTCTCGAATTCATCGACATGGAGCACACGCCGAAGAACCTTCTGATCCGCGCGGTAAAACGCCAGGAAGCTCGAAAAAACTGCCGGAAGAACTGAAAGCGTGCATGGAAGCGTACCATGTGAAGCCGACACTGGCAGACCTCCTCACAGAAAAGGAGGAGCCGTGATGAATAAAAGAGCAGCAAGGATTCTGATCCTTTTTCTTGTTTTTACCGCATCAGTCGGTGTGTTCACACACCTGATGAGCCACGAGACGACGGAGAATGCGACCGATCTGGACGCAGCGAGTCTTCCGGTGCTGTACATGAAGACCGCGGACACGACAGTAAACCGCATGTACGGATACCGCCAGGAGATGAACGGCGTAACGACAAGAGAAAACCTGACACCGCTGCCGATGGACCGTTCGCTTACGCTTGAAATTGATGCGAAGGGACAGAAAATTATAAACGTGACCTATACGGTGGAAAGCACAGACGGCGGAGCGCTGATTGAAAACTCGGTGCTGAAATCGTTTGACGAGGACGGAAGCTATCTGAAAGCAGACTTCCAGTTAGAGACCGCGATTCTGATGAATCAGGAATATACGCTGAAGCTCGAGGTTGCCTACGGAAACGGCCAGTCTGCCTGGTATTACACCCGCATTGTACAGCGCAACGGCGTGGAGGTCGGCGATTATCTGGCCTACACGCAGATGTTTGCGCAGACATGCCTGGATAAAACGCAGGCGGAAGCGCTCGTTCCGCAGCTTGAGCCGGATGAGACGGGGGATAATTCTTCGTTCCTCAATGTCAACATTCATTCCAGCCTCGACCAGATTTCCTGGGGAAGCCTCGCACCGACGATCGTACAGCAGCCGGTGCAGCAGATCAAAGAAGCGAATGAGACGACGACCAGCATCAAACAGGAGTACATGATCAGTGCGCAGGATGAGAACGGACAGACGGAGTATTATACCGTAAGCGAGTTCTACCGGATGCGAGAGTCCGACGGAGAGATTATTCTGCTGGACTTCGAGCGGAGCGCACAGCAGATCTTTGATCCGGAGCTTGGTGTTCTGACGAAATCCGGCATTAACCTCGGTGTGACCGGCGAGGATACCAAGTATGTGACGAATACGGCAGGTGATATTGTCGCATTTGTAGTAAACGGTGATCTCTGGTGCTACAACCGCAGCGCCAACAAGACGATCCGCGTTTTCAGCTTCCGTGAGAACGGCAGCATGGATGACCGGGAACAGCACGGAGAGCATGATGTCAACATTGTACGTGTGGATGATGCGGGCGATGTGACGTTTGTTGTTTATGGCTATATGAACCGCGGAAACCACGAGGGTGAAGTGGGAGCAGCCGTTTACTATTATCGCGCCGAGCGGAATGTGGCAACCGAGGAGATTTTCGTTCCGGCGGATATTTCCTACGAGATGCTGAAAAAACAGCTCGACCGCCTCTCCTACGTCAACAAGCAGAGAGAGATGTATCTCTATCTGAATGAGAACCTGTGTAAGGTAGATATTGAAACCGGCACGACGACGGTGGTCCGGGAAAGTATCCCGGAGGACTGCTTTGTAGTATCGGAAAGCCAGGAGAGCATCGCGTGGATGGATGCGGACAATGCAAGCAGTGCGATGAACATCACCGTGATGAATCTGGAGAGCGGGGAAACGCAGCGCTTTGCGGCGGATGACGGACAGAAGATCCGGCACTTGGCTTTATCAATGAAGACTTTGTCTATGGTATGGCAAACGACAGCGATATTTTAAAAGATATTTCCGGCAATGAAGTTTTCGCTATGCATACGGTGCGGATTGTCAGCATCGACGGAACCGTGAAAAAAGAGTATCACCAGGACGGCTATTATGTGACAGGCGTGTCGATTTCGGACGGCCTTCTGGAGCTGGACCGCGTGGTACGCCAGGAAAACGGCTATGCGGATGCGCCGGAGGATCACATCATGAACGGCGAGCAGCAGAGCCAGGAACTGGTGACGGGCCGCCTGGCAACGGTGGACGACAGAAGAGAGCAGCAGTTCCTTCTGGAATTCTCGACGAGCGGCAAAACACAGTCGCTTCTGACACTGACACCGAAATATATCTATTCAACCTTACGGACCGATCTTACGATGTCGTACGACACGGGCAGCGCAGATCTTTACTATGTATATGGAAAAGGAAAACTGATCGCCATTTTAAGCTCCCCGGCCGAGGCCGTACAGCTTGCCGATGAGAATGTCGGCGTTGTGCTGAACAGCAGCCAGTCCTATGTGTGGGAGCGCGGAAACCGCCAGCAGGGCATGCGCCTCGACGAGACAACGATGCCGTCGGGATTTCAGAGTGCATCTCTGGACGAAAACGTGCTGAAGGAGTCACTCGGTGATGATTACGAACTGCTGAACCTGACGGGCTGCACAAGAGAAGAAATTCTCTACATGATCAGCAGCGGCTACGGCGTTGTTGTAAAGACCGGCGCGAACGAGAGTCTGCTTCTGATGGATACGATATTTTTGGAAATTCCTGGCTGTATAACCCGGCAACGGGCGAGACAACTGCACTTTCTGACGATGACAGCGATGCATTGTTCGCACAGAACGGCAATGTCTTCATCAGTTATATTAAAAAAGTAAAGATCGAGTGATTTGCGGGGTTTTCTAATGACGCAAAAAGTGCTAGAATAAAGAAAGCACTATGAATATTTAGGGAGAAAAAAGACAATGAAACTTACAACCATCCGAGAGATTTATAAAAACCGGGAAGTATACCTGGACAAAGAAGTAACCGTAGGCGGCTGGGTGCGCAGCGTACGTGATTCCAAAACCTTTGGTTTCATCGTTCTGCATGACGGAAGCTATTTCGAAACCCTGCAGATCGTATACCACGATGAGATGGAAACTTCGCTGAGATTTCCAAAATGAACGTCGGCGCAGCCATCATCGTAAAAGGTACCTCGTTGCTACCCCGCAGGCAAAACAGCCGTTTGAGATTCAGGCGGCAGAAATTACCGTAGAGGGCGTTTCCGCACCGGATTACCCGCTGCAGAAAAAACGCCACTCCATGGAATACCTTCGTACCATTTCCCATCTGCGTCCGAGAACCAACACCTTCCAGGCAGTATTCCGTGTTCGTTCCCTCTGCGCCTATGCGATCCATCAGTTCTTCCAGGAGAGAGACTTCGTTTATGTCAACACCCCGCTGATCACCGGCAGCGACTGCGAGGGAGCCGGCGAGATGTTCCAGGTAACCACCATGGATCTTGACAATATTCCGAAAACCGAGGACGGCGCTGTTGATTTCACACAGGACTTCTTCGGAAAGAAGACAAGCCTTACCGTAAGCGGACAGTTAAACGGCGAGACCTTTGCACAGGCATTCCGCAATATCTACACCTTCGGACCGACTTTCCGTGCAGAAAATTCCAACACCACCCGCCATGCAGCAGAGTTCTGGATGATCGAGCCGGAAATCGCTTTCGCTGATCTGGAGGACGATATGGAGCTTGCTGAGGCAATGCTGAAATATGTCATCCGCTACGTTATGGAGCATGCACCGGAAGAAATGCAGTTCTTCAACAGTTTCGTGGACAAGGGACTGATCGAGCGTCTGAACCATGTCGTAAATTCTGAGTTCGGCCGTGTAACCTACACCGAGGCTATCGAGCTTCTGGAGAAAAACAACGACAAATTCGATTACAAAGTATACTGGGGATGCGATCTGCAGACCGAGCATGAGCGTTATCTGACCGAGCAGATCTTCAAGAGACCGGTTTTCGTTACCGATTATCCGAAGGAGATCAAAGCGTTCTACATGAAGCTGAACGATGACAACAAGACCGTTGCCGCTATGGACTGTCTGGTTCCTGGCATCGGAGAGATCATCGGCGGAAGCCAGCGTGAGGACGACTACGAGAAACTGCTTGGCCGTATGAAAGAGCTGGGACTTGCTGAGGAAGATTACGGATTCTATCTGGACCTCAGAAAATATGGTTCTACCACCATGCAGGATTCGGACTGGGATTTGAAAGATGCGTCATGTATCTGACCGGAATGGGCAATATCCGCGACGTCATCCCGTTCCCGAGAACAGTAAACAACTGCGAGCTGTAATTACGAAAAGTGATATAGAAACTTAAAAAATACGGATGCCGGGTGCAGTGGAATCCAATGTGGATTTGGTGCACCTGACGTCCGTATTGTAGTAATAGAGAAAATGAATCCAGAAAGGGGTATGCGCCTATGCGGTTTATTCATATTGCGGATGTGCATCTCGGCATGCAGCCGGATGCGGGATTTCCCTGGAGCGAGGAGCGAGGGGAGGCCATCTGGGAGAGCTTCCGGCGGATCATCCGCCTGGCCGGTCGGGAAAAGACGGACTTTCTGCTGATTGCGGGAGATCTGTTTCAGTGCCAGCCGCTTCTGCGGGAACTGAAAGAGGTTAATGATCTCTTTGCTTCCATCCCGGAGACGATCGTCGTGCTGATTGCCGGAAACCACGATTATGTGAAGCGGGAGAGCTTTTACCGCGGTTTCGACTGGGCAGACAACGTGGTAATGCTCCTGTCGCCGGAGCCGGAGTGTGTTGAAGTCCCGGAGAAGAAGACGGCGGTGTACGGATGCAGTTACGACAAAAAAGAGATTCTGGAAAACCGGCTGGACGGCGTGCGGCCGGAGGGAAAAATGAAATATCATCTGCTGCTCGCGCACGGCGGCGATGCCCGCCACATGCCGTGGAATCCGGGCCGCATGGCGCAGGCTGGGTTTGATTATATTGCGTGCGGGCACATTCATAAGCCGGGGATTCTTATTCCCGACAAAATGGCATACGCAGGCGCACTCGAACCGACGGATGAGACGCAGTTGGGGCCGCACGGCTACATCCGCGGAACGGTGGACGAGCACGGCACGCGGATTCAGTTTGTGCCGTTTGCCAGATATGAGTACGAAGATCTGGTGTTGAACGTGACGGAGGATCTGACACAGTATGCGCTGGAGACGAAGCTGAAACAGGAGCTGGCGCTGCGGGAGGATGGGAAGATCCGAAAAATCATCCGCCTGAAACTTGTGGGACACCGTGCCGCCGAGCTGGAATTTTCTCCGAAACGGCTGCTGGACTGCGGCAGAGTCATCTCCGTGGAGGATGAAACACGTCCGGCGTACGATCTGGAACAGCTGAAGAAAACGTATGGCGCTAGTCTGATCAGCGCCTATATTGAAGCATTTGAAACAAAGACGGATGCGCAGTCACAGAAGGCGCTCGACTATGGTCTCGAGGCGCTGCTGGCGGCACGCAGGAACGGCTGAAAAAAAGATTGCGGGAGGTATAGAAGATGAAAATAGAAAAACTGGAAATCCGCAATTTTGGAAAAATGCAGAACCGCACACTGGAATTTTCCGATGGGATTCAGCTCATCAGCGGGGAAAATGAGAGCGGAAAATCGACCGTCCATACCTTCATCCGCAGCATGCTGTTCGGCATGACACGCGGCCGGGGGCGGGCGGCAAAAAATGATGTCTACAGTCGTTATGAGCCATGGGAAAATCCGGCATACTATGCGGGAGAGATGGTGCTTGAAAGCGGCGGCAAACGGTTCCGTCTGACACGGAATTTCGGGCGGCAGAACGCCAATGCAAAGCTGGTGTGCCTGACGGACGGCGAGGTGCTCTCCGTGGAGGACGGCGATCTTTCCATGCTGCTCGGCGGTGTCAGTGAGATTGTGTATGATAATACGGCTTCGATCGGGCAGTTAAAAGGAAGAACCGAGGAAGGGCTTGCGGATGAGCTGCGGAACTATATGGCAAATTACCAGGGGAGCAGCGATGGAGAGCTCGATGTGGCGGCGGCGCTGGATCTGCTGAAGCAGAAGAGAAAGCGCCTGGAGCAGGAACAGAAAAAGACGCTGGCGGGACTGGAAAAACGGAAGGAAGAACTTGAGACGAAAATTTCCGTTTTTACGGAGGAGTGCCGTCAGAGCGAGGAGAATCTGCAGCAGGCGAAAGAGCAGATGAAGCGGGATATTTATCAGAAGGATGTGCCGATCGAACGGGTGCGGAAGATGAAAAAAGAATCTCGGAAGAGCCGCAAATGGGGTGCCGCGTGCGTGGCGCTGGCTGGATTTCTCTTGTTCTTATGCATTCTGCAGTTCTTCCATATTGATTCGCTGCTGACGAGAACGGGACTCGGGCTTGCGATTGCGGCGCTCTTGTATCTGGCGTACAGTCTGTTCCGTCACCGGAAAACGGAGGTCGAGCAGGTCGTGACGGAGCCGGAGGAGCAGGCGATCCGCCGCCAGCAGTGGAATGTGGACCGCCTGAAGCAGGAGCTGGGGCAGAAACAGACGGTGCTGTCGAACTTGCAGAGTGAATACGAAGAGCTCTGCATTTCCATGACGGAAAAAGATCATCTGCAGGAAGTACTCGATGCGCTTTCCATGGCGGGGGAGACGATCCAGAGTCTCTCCGTACAGATGCAGAGCCGGATCGGCGACCGCTTAAAACAGCAGATGTCAAAAACGCTGTCATCGCTGACGAATGGCCGCTATCTGCAGGTGAATATGGATGAGAATCTGCGGATCGGCCTTCACACCGCAGACGAATATGTGCCGCTTGAACAGGTCAGCCGCGGCACGATCGAGCAGGCGTACTTTGCGCTCCGCATGGCGGCGATGGATGTGCTCTGCGGCGAGGAGGAGCTGCCGGTGATTCTCGATGAATCGTTTGCGTTTTACGATGAAAACCGGCTGAAAGAAACTTTGAAATGGCTGGCGGAAAACCGGACGCAGGTGCTGCTCTTTACGTGTCAGAAGCGGGAGGAGGAAGCACTCTCGGAGATGGGAATTCCGTACCGGAAAATTGTGCTTTAAGTAATGCGGCTCGCAGAGAATCGGTGAGTTGTGGTTTGGAAATAAAGGAGAATAAAAGTTATGCTGACAATAGGATGTCATTTATCATCGTCCAAAGGATATCTTGCCATGGGAAAAGAGGCGGTGTCCATCGGGGCGAATACCTTTCAGTTTTTTACAAGAAACCCGAGAGGAAGCAAGGCGAAAGCCATCGACGAGGCGGATGTCGCAGCGTTTCTTTCTTACAGTAAGGAGCATGGAATCGAGCGTATTTTGGCACATGCGCCGTACACGCTGAATCCGTGCTCGAAGGATGCGCACACGAGAGAGTTTGCATGGATGACGATGGCGGATGATCTGAAACGGATGGAGTATACGCCGGGAAACTGCTACAATTTCCACCCGGGCAGCCATACCGGACAGGGGGCGGAAGAGGGAATCCGTCTGATTTCGGAGATGCTGAATGAAATTTTAAAACCGGAGCAGACGACCACGGTGCTGCTCGAGACGATGGCAGGAAAAGGAACCGAAGTCGGCCGCTCGTTTGAGGAGCTGGCGGCGATTATGGAGCGCGTGGAATTAAAAGACCACATGGGTGTCTGCCTGGATACGTGCCATGTGTACGATGCGGGATACGATATTGTGGATCACCTCGATGATGTGCTTGAGAGGTTCGACCGCGTGGTAGGACTTTCGAAGCTGAAAGCGGTTCATCTGAACGACAGCAAGAATCCGTTTGAGAGCCATAAGGACCGCCATGAGAAGATCGGCGAGGGATCGCTGGGACTTGCGGCATTTGAGCGGATTGTGACACATCCGGCGCTGGCGGGACTGCCGTTCTATCTGGAAACACCGAATGAGCTGGACGGATATGCAAAAGAGATCGCGCTGCTGCGCGGGTTTGCGAAATAGAGGAAGAAGGTAAGAGAAAGTGGAAAACACGAGAGAGAAGAATAAAAGATCTGACGGAAGAAAAAAGACGTATTTCGACAGGGAAAATAAAAAGAAAGCCGTTCGTACCGAGAAAACAAAGAGCGTGGCACCGGAAAAAGGAAAGCAGAAAAAGAGTTCATCATCGTCGAAATGTCCTTATCAGAAAAAATGCGGCGGATGCACATATCTGAACCTCTCCTACGAAGAGCAGCTCGCGAAAAAAGAGCAGTTCCTGAAGAAGACTCTGAAGGGTATCGTCCCGGTCAAAGGCATGGTTGGCATGGAAAATCCTTATCATTACCGGAATAAAGTCAATTCCGCCTTTGCACGCAAAAAAGACGGAACGATCATATCCGGCATTTATGAAAAGGGCACACACAAAGTGGTCCCGGTCGATGAGTGCCTGCTCGAGGATCAGCGTGCCGATGCCATCATCCGCGATATCCGCAGTCTGCTGAAGAGCTTCAAAATCATGATCTACAACGAGGACAGCGGCTACGGCCTCCTGCGCCACGTCATGGTGCGCACCGGCTTTGCTTCCGGCGAGATCATGGTCGTCCTCGTCTGCGTATCACCAGTCTTCCCGTCAAAAAACAACTTCGTAAAGGCCCTGCGCAAGCTCCACCCGGAGATCACCACGATCGTACTGAACGTCAACGACCGCACCGACAGCATGGTACTCGGAAAACGCGACATTGTCCTCTTCGGACGCGGTTACATCGAGGATGAACTCTGCGGCTGCACCTTCCGCATCTCCCCGCAGTCCTTCTACCAGTCAACCCGGTTCAGACGAAAAACCTGTACGAAAAAGCCATCTCCCTGGCCGGTCTCACCGGAAACGAACGCGTCATGGACGCCTACTGCGGAATCGGAACCATCGGCTCATCGCATCCCGCGATGCCAGAGAAGTCATCAGCGTCGAACTGAACCCGGACGCCGTCCGCGATGCCGTAACAAACGCCAAACGAAACCAAATCAAAAACGTCTCCTTCTACCAGAACGACGCCGGCGCCTTCATGGTCTCCATGGCCGAAAAAGGCGAAAAAGCCGATGTCGTCTTCATGGACCCGCCAAGAGCCGGCAGTGATGAAGCCTTTCTGTCCTCTGTCGTAACCCTTTCACCGAAAAAGTGGTCTACGTCTCCTGCAATCCGGAGACATTGGCGAGAGACCTGCGGTATCTGACGAAACACGGATATAAGGCAGAAGAGGCATGGGGGTATGATATGTTCGCGTGGTCGGAGCATGTGGAGACAGTCTGTTTACTAACGCAAAAGAAGGCTTAATACAACAGAAGAAAATAATTTCGTGAAACAGACGAAGAGGCTTGTCTGAAAAAAGAAGGAATGAAAAAACAGGAGAGGAAAAAAGAAACATGGCAGTAAATAAAAATGGAATCGTAGTATTAGGAGCAGTTTTTGTGGATATCAAAGGTTTTCCAGAGGACATCTACGTCCCGGACGGCAGAAACGCCGGCCATGTCGAATACATCCACGGCGGTGTGAGCCGAAACGTGGTGGAGGATATCGCAAACCTGGAACTGCGCCCGACCTTCCTTGGAATCGCGGATAATACCGCACTCGGCGAGGATGTTGTGCGCAAACTGCAGCGCCACAAAGTCAATACCGAATACATGAAAGAAATCCCGAACGGTATGGGAACATGGCTTGCTGTCTTCGATCACAACGGTGACCTGGCGGGCTCCATTTCCCAGCGCCCGAACCTGATGCCGATTCTCGATATTCTGGAAGAAAACGGAGATGAAATTATCGAAAACTGCGATTCCATTGTGGCAGAGATCGATATGGACAAAGAGATCATCAAAAAGCTGGTACAGCTCTGTGAAAAATACGATAAAAAACTGTACGGCGTTGTCAGCAACATGAACATCGCAGTCAGCAGAAGAGATCTTCTGCAGAAATTTGACTGCCTGATCTGCAACCAGCTCGAGGCAGGCGTTCTCTTCTCCGATGATTACAGCGAAAAAACACCGGCCGAGATGGAAAAGATTCTCGCCGAGCGTCTGAAAGCGGCAAATGTTCCGGCCATGGTCGTAACAATGGGCGGCGACGGAGCGGTTTATGCGGAAGCAGACGGAGAGAGCGGCTTCTGCCCGGCGCAGAAAGTACAGGTAAAAGATACAACAGGAGCCGGTGATGCGTTCTGCGCAGGTGTTTCCGCCGGTCTGACCTATGGAAAAACGATTGGCAAGGCAGTTGAAATCGGTACGCGTCTTGCTGCATCCGTCATCACATCGTCGGAAAATGTCTGCCCGCGCTTCCGCCCGGAAGAGTTCGGCATCGAGGCATAGAAGGGGGCAGAAATGAAGTTACTGTACGGAACCGGCAACCCGGCAAAACTCGACGCGATGCGTCACCGCCTTGCCGGTCTTGGGATTGAGCTGATCGGGCTGAAAGATCTTGGCGGTGTTAAGCAGCCAGAGATTATCGAGGATGGAAAAACGCCGCTGGAAAATGCCAGGAAAAAGGCGGAGGCGTATTTCAACGCGCTTCATATGCCGGTGTTCTCCTGTGATTCCGGTCTGTATTTTGACAACGTGGCAGAGGACGACCAGCCCGGCGTCCATGTGCGGACCGTGAACGGAAAGTATCTGTCCGATGAAGAAATGACCGCGCATTACGCCGCCCTTGCAGAAAAGTACGGCGGCCTGACGGGACGCTACAAAAACGCAGTTTCGCTGATTCTTGATGCGGACCACCGCTATGACGCGATGGACCCGTCAATGGAGAGCGCTCCTTTCCGCATGGTCAGCACACCCCATCCGATGAGCAAAAAAGGCTTTCCGCTCGACCGTCTGTCGATCGATCTGCGGACCGGAAAATATTATTACGATCTGAATGAGCAAGAAGCCGCGCTCGATCAGCTTGCCGTGGAAGACGGTTTTCTGCAGTTTTTTGAGCGGGCAATGGAGGAATACCATAAAATGGAACGATATGAACTTCGAACCATCCGCCAGGATGAAATGGAACAGGCGTTGCCATTGAGCTGGCGTGCTTTCCGCCGAATGAGGCGTGCTCCGAAAAGAGCATGCGCGAGCGGGTGCAGTACGCGCCGGAGCTGTTTCTGGCGGCAGTAGACAAAGAAACCGGAAAAATCGCCGGAACGCTGAACGGACTTGCAACAAACGAGACAAAATTCCGTGATGCCTTTTTCGATGAAATCAGTCTGTACGACCCGAAGGGAGAAAACGTCATGCTGCTGGGTCTCAGTGTCCTGCCGGAATACCGCGGCCAGGGAATCGCCCGCGCGCTGATGGAAGAGTACAGCCGCCGGGAACAGAAAAACGGAAGAAAACAGCTCATTCTGACCTGCTGCAGGATAAGGTGGAGATGTACAAAAAGATGAATTTCCGCGACGAGGGAATCTCCGCATCCACCTGGGGCGGCGAGGAATGGCATGATATGACGAGAAAATTAAACGATTAAGAAAATTTGCAGAGAAAATCTCTTGTGTTAAAGTTTGCTGTAAGCGTTATAATAAAGAAAATCAAGCAAAACAGGAGGAACAACCATGAGCAGAGTAAATTTTGGAGCAAAACCAAACATGTATCCACTTCCGGTTCTGATTATTGCAACATACGACAAAGATGGCAACCCGGATGCCATGAATGCTGCATGGGGTGTAGTCACAGATTTCAATGAGATCTCCATCAGCATGGGCGACCACAAGACAACAGACAACCTTGCCGCAACCGGTGCCTTCACCGTCAGCATGGCAACCGAGGATACTGTTGTTGGCTGCGATTACGTCGGCATCGAGTCCGGCAGAAAAGTTCCGGATAAATTTGCACGCGCCGGTTTCCATGCAACGAAGAGCGAATTCGTCAACGCGCCGCTGATCGACGAGCTTCCGATGGCACTGGAGTGCAAAGTGAAAAGCTTTGACAACGGCATTCTGGTCGGCGAGATCGTGAACGTCTGCGCAGACGAGAGCGTTCTGACCGACGGAAAGATCGACCCGAAAAAACTGAAACCAATCGCCTTCGACCCGGTCAACAACACCTATCTCGCCATGGGCGACAAAGTCGGCGACGCATTCGGTTCCGGAAAAGCCCTGAAATAAACACAGATGATGACATGACAGCGAATATGTAAAAATTTTATATATTCCCCTTGACAAACCACCTCCATAGTCTTATGATA
>ENA-OQCP01000251-OQCP01000251.1-human-gut-metagenome-genome-assembly--contig:-NODE-251-length-23809-cov-3.316401_pt1 | contig 23809 bp, 29 predicted proteins | sample MGYA00242760_ERZ504583 | MGnify/ENA primary metagenome ERZ504583 (study PRJEB26092, sample SAMD00036308) | human gut metagenome | host: Homo sapiens | study: EMG produced TPA metagenomics assembly of...
CCTGAGTGTCGAGAAAATCGCCCTCGCCCATGTCTTTGAATCCGTGCGAGCGGATGAATGATGAATAGTCGTTGTCGGGGATAAAGCAGACTCCTGGCTGTCCTTTTTCTGCGCGACCGGCAGAGAAAATTTCTCCGCAAGGGCGCGTATAGCGCTCTTCTCCATCCCGTCTATCGGAACATCGCGTGGGCAAGCTGAAACCCCGAGAGCATGCAGAGAAAATAGCTCTGATCTTTCGCGCTGTTCGAGCGCAGGAGCTTTGTGTGTTCGCCGCTTTTGTCGAGCGAGGCATAGTGTCCCGTCGCGACATAATCGCCGCCGTTTTCGAGGGCGAACTTGAGCATCGCGCCGAACTTTATCTCTCTGTTGCAGACGACGCAGGGTTCGGGGTCGCTCCGCGCAGATATTCGGCGGCAAAATAGTCCATGACTTTTTCTTTGAACTCGCCGCGCAAATCGAGTACGCAGTGCTCTATTTTAAGAGCCTTCGCCACATTTTTCGCGTCCTCAATGTCGCCGTCCGCGCCGTCGCCGGGCTTTAATCGTAGGGTCACGCCCACGGTGTCATATCCGCGCTCTTTGAGCAGAGCCGCGGCAACGGAGCTGTCGACCCCGCCGCTCATGCCTATAAATACGCGCTCCAAGCTTTCGGCCCCCCTTTTGATTCTTTGTTGATTATACCATATCCCGCCCGACTATGCAAAGCAACTTAAATTTTACATCCCGAAATCATTTCGTTTTCTGCGGAATATTTTTATATATTTTTTGTTATGATGCTTTTTAAGTGTTATTTTTCGGTTAGTGCATGATTACCGGAAAATAAAATCTCGAAATCCGCTTGCAGAAAGCGGCAAAAAAGAGTATAATAAAAGATATATTGAGGGATTATGCGCTTTAGATACACGCACAGACCCGTGCGCCGCAATCGGATATACACGGTTCACTTTCGTTGACAATGCGGCTTTGGTCATTGCCGGGTCTTATTTCCAAGGGAGGATTTATTTTGTCAGTTGATCTACACTGTCACACGAAGTTATCAAACAGTTCCATGGGTATTGATGACCTTATTATGCTCGCAAAAAACGCGGCGTCGATACCATTTCTATCACAGACCACGACTGCCAGGCGGGTTCCGTCCGCGGCAGAATCATCGCCTCAAGACGCGGAGTGACCGTTGTCCCCGGCGTTGAGCTGTCCGCATCGGATGCCGAAACCGGCCGTCAGGTACATATTCTCGGTTACTTCTGCGACAGTCCGGACAGGCTCGAGGAGCTCTGCCACAAGAACAACGCCGCGCGCAAAAAAGCGGGGCAGTATATGATTCTCAAGGCGGCTCAGCGTTATCCTATCTCCGCCGAGCTTGTCATGAAATGTGCCGCCGGTTCGACCGGAATCTTCGAGGAACACATCATGCACGCGCTCGTCGAATGCGGCATCACCCAAGATTTTCACGGCGATATATATAACGAACTTTTCAGCCCCGACAGCCCGAAAAATATTATAGTCGAGCCGAAGTTCGTCGGCGTAAAAGAAGTTATCGACGCCATTCACGGCGCGGGAGGCATAGCTGTCCTCGCCCACCCGTATAAATATAACAGCGTGCCCGGGCTTGACCGATATGTAGAATACGGCATCGACGGCATCGAGGTCTGGTGTCCGTCGAGCAACGAAGAGCAGCAGAACGATATGCTCGACTACGCAAGGACTCACAAGCTCCTCGCAATAGGCGGCTCGGACTTCAGCGGAATGTACAACAAAGGCACCGTCAGCGTCGGCGATTTTGCTACGCCCGCCGCCGATTTCAAGGCGCTCAGCGACTACAAGACGATGCTCAAAAAGCGCGCCAAATAAGTTAGGAGGGATCGCAATGCGTCCCGAAGAGGATAAGGATATCAAAGTATTCCATCCGTCAAATGAAAAGAAAGAACAGGCTGAGGAATCAACCGACCTCAGCAGGATATACTGCACGCCGTACAGGAGCTTGACGCCCAGCGCTCAAACGGCAATCTCCGCCGCGCACGCAAGCTCGGCAGGAGTCTCGCGCAGTTCACGCCCGAAAACGCAGCGAAGCTCGGCGGGATAGACATAAAGGCAAAAGGCGGAGTCGACCCGCAGGAGCTGCCGTCAAATGTGCTCTACCAGGCGCGCGTGCTCATGCTGTTCACCGCGCAGCTGACTCTCCACCGCCTGCTGCCGCCGGTCATCTCGAACGAGGCGGTAAACGCCATGTATGACGACCTGAGCGAAGGCTTCTATGACAATGTCATGGAGGGCGCTTCGTTTTCGATATATTATCTCGCCGTCAGAAAGGCGTTCAATATCAGCGCAAATATCGGAAAGGGCTTCGCAATGCTCTGCGGAGACGAGGATTCCGACGAATACGCAAAAATCGGAACTCTGGTCTACAATCTGTCGGACGAATATGTCACCCGACGGGTCAACGAAGCGGGATTTAAAAAATTGAGCTAAAACAAAAGCCGAACGGATTTTTCTTCGTCCGGCTTTATTTTATTATATCATTTTGGCTTCTTTCCCGAGATATTTGCAGTATTCCTGCGCCGTCATGAGCTTAGCCCCTCGCTCGGCATCACCGAACTCGGCAAGCCATGAGCCATATGGGTCGCTGTTTATGCTCTGCGGGTCGTCGAGCAAGTCGTCGTTTATTCTCAGCACGGTCCCGCTTATAGGCGCGGAGATATCCCAAACGCCCTTGAACGCCTCGGCGTCGCCGATGACCTCGCCGGACTGATAATATTCGCCCTCGTCGCAGAGGTTGAGAAAAGATATCTTCCCGCGCTTTTGCGGCACGAAGTCGGATATCCCGACCCGCGCCGTGCCGTCGGGCATGAAATCGACCCACTCATGCGAGGCGGTGTAAAGTAACCCGCGTTTTACTTTCATATGCCGAAATATTCCTTTGCGTTGTTGAACGAGATGTCGCAGACTATCTTCTTGAGCGTGTCCATATCAGCGGGATAGAGTCCGCGCTCGACCATGCTGCCGATGAGATCGCAGAGTATACGACGGAAATATTCGTGGCGCGGATAGGACAGGAACGAGCGCGAATCCGTCACCATGCCGACGAACTTCGAGAGCACACCGGTATTCGCGAGCGCTTTCATCTGCTCGCGCATGCCGTCAATATTGTCGTTGAACCACCACGCCGAGCCAAACTGAATCTTCGATGCCGCCTGCGAATTCTGGAAGTTGCCGAGCATCGCGCCGAGAACATAGTTGTCCTTGGGGTTGAGCGTGAAGAGTATGGTCTTTGGGAGAAGATCTTCAACATCGAGGGAGTCGAGCAGGCGCGAAAGATTGTCCGCAACCTCGTGGTCGGCTATCGAGTCGAAACCGCTGTCCGGGCCGAGAGATTTGAACATACGCGAATTGTTGTTGCGCGTTGCGCCGATGTGTATCTCCATGCCCCAGCCGCGGCGCGCGTATTCTTTTGCAAAGAAGCGCATAAGCTCAGTCTTGTATTCGTCAACTTCACATTCGCTCAGCTCCTCGCCGCCGAGAGCCTTTTTGAACACTCTGTCGAGCTCCGCCGTATCTGCGCGCTTATAGGGCACGCGGGTGAATGCGTGGTCGCTCGCGCGGCAGCCCATCTTTTCAAACAGGTCGATTCGGCTCAGGAGCACTTCTTCGAGCTTTTCGTAGCTGTCGACTTTTTCGCCCGAAGCTTTTTCAAGAGCCTTCACCCAGTCGCGGTAGCCGGGCAGCTCGATGCCGAGCGCTTGTCGGGTCTGAACGCCGGGATAACGCGGCATTTGAAGCTCTTGTCCTCGGCGATGAGCTTGTGATATTCGAGACTGTCCGCCGCGTCGTCGGTCGTGCAGAGGCACACGACGTTCGAGTTTTCTATGAGCTCGCGCGGGGTGAATCCGCCCGCCGCTATCTTCGCGTTCGCGCGGTTCCAGATATCCTCCGCCGTCTTTTCGCTCAGCGGCTCATATATGTCAAAATATCTCTGAAGCTCGAGGTGAGTCCAGTGATAGAGCGGATTGCCGAGAAGATAGGGCATTATCTTCGCCCACGCCATAAATTTTTCGCGCGGGGAGGCGTCGCCCGTGATGTACTTTTCCGGGACGCCGCAGGAGCGCATCGCGCGCCACTTGTAGTGATCGCCCGCGAGCCAGAGCCATGCTATATCCTCGGGCGCACGGTTTTCATATATTTCCTTGGGCGACAGGTGACAGTGCCAGTCGAATATCGGCATCTCGTTAGCTGCGGCGAAAAGCTCGCGCGCGGTGTCGCTCTCAAGCAGAAAATCCTTGTCCATAAAAGCTTTCATTCGTATCTCCTCCCGATTTCTCGTTGATATTATTATAACCTCCGCCGCCGATATAAGCAATAGTGCGCGTTGACAAAAAGATTAAATTTCTGTAATATAAGAGCGGATAAATTTGTTTTCAAGAGGTGCTCACTTTGAGAAAATTCAAGATAATAAACCCCTATGCCGGCGTTGACTGGGACAGCTGGCATCATTACAAAACCAATCTGCACACGCACTCGACCGCGAGCGACGCGCAGGTCGATTTTTCGGACATGATAAAGGCATATTACGACGCGGGCTTTGATATTCTCGCCATGACGGACCACGGGGTCGTGAACCACGGCTGGAATCAGAAGCCCCGGCGCATCCCCGTGCTCTCAGTCAGTTCCATTATAAAAAAGCCGACATGGCTCAGCGACGAGGAGTACGGCGCGATACTCGACGGCACATACAAAAACCGCGGGCGCGGCATGACCGATTTAAGATACGGAATCGAGATAAACACCGCCGTGTTCACAAAAGCGCATGTCAACGGCTTTTTCACCGAATACGGTCAGGGGCTCGTCGGGCACGAAAACGACTTTGAAGGGCCTGTCAAGGGCGTCGCCGAGAGCGGCGGACTCTCCGTCATAAACCACCCCGGCGACTGGCTCGAATCCTATGTCGATGTGAATCACGCGCACGAAAAAAAGAATGTCGAGCGGTTCGCGATATATTAAAAAGATATCCGTCGTGCCTCGGCATCGAGGCGTTCAACCGCATCGACACCGTCACCTGCGCCGACCGCATACTCTGGGACGAACTGCTTTCGGCGGTCATACCGAGCGGCAGAAATGTCTGGGGCTTCGCGAACAGCGACGCCCATGTGCTCTCCGATATCGACACGAGTTCATGGATTTTATTCTGCCGGACAGAACGGAGCAGACCGTCCGCCGCGGCATGGAGAACGGCACATTTTTCTCTGTCGGCAGGCGCGCGGTATACGAGCTCGGCAAAGATTTTGTCGGCGAGGGCGAATATCCGACCGTCACGCGCATAACCGTGAACGAGAATGAGCAGAGCATAAACATTGAGGGCAAAAATTATAATCGCGTGCAGTGGATATCAAACGGCAAAATAATCGCTGAGGGCGAAAAAATCGATCTCATCGCCGCGTCGCAGAACATCGGCTGCTATGTCCGCGCTCAGCTGCTCGGCAAGGGCGGCATATGTTTAACTCAGGCGTTCGTGCTCGACGACGGCAATATGCATGAAGTGACCCTGCGCAATATCACGTCGCAGCAGCGCAAGTTAGAACGCGCCGAAGATAAATTCAAGAGCACCAGATTCTATGTTCTCGGTCAGGAGATATCCCGCGAAATAGCATACAGAAAACGCCGCAGGCAGGAGAAAAAGAAATGAAAAAATCATCGAAAAAGGGTCTTAAAATCGCCGCGATAACCATCGGGTGCATAGCGCTGGCGGTTGCCGCCGGGTTCGGCACATACAGAATAAAGAACCGCATCGACTCGAAAAAATATAATCTTATCACGCTCGACACCTCGTCGCTTCCCGCGCCGCAGGAGCCGGTGCGCGATGACTTTGTTCAGCTCAAGAACGTCAGGATGCACTATGTCGTTTACGGCAACGGCGAGCAGCCCCTTGTCTTAATCCACGGAAACGGCGGCAGCGCGAAATCGCTCGCCGAGGCGGCAAGCTATCTCGCCAACGACTACACGGTCTATGTAATTGAAAGCCGCTGCCACGGACAGAGCAGCGACCCGGGCACGATAGACTATGAATCCATGGCGGACGACACCGCACAGTTCATCGCCGCGATGAAGCTCAGAAAGCCGTATATCATGGGGCACAGCGACGGCGGCATAATTGCGCTGACGCTCGCCGCGAGATACCCGGATATCCCCGGTGCGATAATATCCTGCGGCGCGAATACGAGCCCCAAGACGATGAAGCCGTATTTTATCATCGGCGTGAAATTCAACAATATGTTCCACCACGATAAGCTCAATGACATGATGCTCACCCTGCCTGATATCACTGCCGAAATGCTCGGTGAGATAACCGCGCCGACCTATATTGTCGCGGGCGAGCATGATATCATGTGGCTCTCCGATACGGTGTATATGTACAGAAAAATCCCCAACAGCCGCATCGCGATAATCAATGGCGCGGGACACTCAACATATATGTCGCACGACGCAAGCAGCTTATGTGCTCGCCAAAGGATTTTTTGATACACTCTGATATATAAATTTAACAGCCGCCGATTCGGTTTTTTACGCTGAATACGGCGGCTGTTTTTATTTTGCGGCTGTCCGTTTTCACCCTTTCGGCATATTATGCTATGGGGTCGTTCCCCACGAAATCCAAAACAAGCGCGGATATGCCGAAGGTGACAGATTTCTGTCCGCAGGGGAGCCGCGGCTGTGCGTCCGCGCATAAGAATAGAGGCTCCCCAAGGCGGGGAGCCTCATCGGATTTTTATCGGGATCGACCGCCTCGCTTGCCTAAAACAGAATCACTCCGCTTCGCGGCTTGCGGGGGCTTTCAGATTGATAGCGTAGACAGTGTTAATCCGCAGCGGATAGCTCTCCGCGATTTCACCGTTATAGTAAACGATAACCTCGTCGCCGACAGCCACATCCGTATAGCTGTCCTTATTCTCGGCATTCAGAGAAACCGCGCATCTTGCGCCGTTCGGATAGCCGTCCGTCTTTAAATAAATAATCATATAGTTGTCGTGAACTTCCTCCACTGTCCCGGTGACGCTCGGCTCATGCTTTATGATATAGTTCATATTCCTGTTATTGCAGCCGACCAATCCGAAAACAAACATCAGCGCTAAAATCAGTGCCGCCAATCTTTTCATTTAAATCAACTCCGATCAAATCAATTCGGCTAAGTCTTGACAACCGGGGTTTCGAACGCAGAATCGCAGTATTGACAATCCGAATTTTACTTTTTGCACCTGTCCCCGGTATTAATCCAGACGACTCCGACGACAATCACAACCGCAAACAGTGCTATGCCTACCCACAGAAAAATCATGTTTTTGAAGATTTCGCTGAGCGCCGCCACGACCCAACACGCCGCCAGCGCAAACATAAGCTTCGACACAGCCCGACAGAGCTTCTTTTCGTCGTACTGCGCCTTTTCTTCTGCGGATGCGGTATTATAGCCGGCAATCAGAAATGAGCCTTTGCCAAACGCAAAGACAGTGCCGAGCACCAGAAAAATCCCGGCCACAACAAGATGAACGATAAGCATCAGAAAACCTCCTTTTCGGTATACGCTATATTCCGTATATATTATAGCATAATCCCGCAAATAAGTCTATGCAGACAGACGCCGCGCTTTTAGACGTTACCACTTCTTTCGCGTCATAAAAGCTCCGACGAGCGAACCGACAAAAGCTATCGGCGCGAATCGGACAAACAGCCACTCGAACACATGATAAACAGTGCCGAAAACCGCGGTTTCCGGGTCGCCGAAATTCCAGCCGAGATACGGGCTGCCGAGCGACATTCAGCTTGACCGCGAACTCCTCCTGCGAGAGTCCTTTTGCTTTTCTTTTGCAGGCGTTCTTTTTCAAACAAAAAGAAAATGCCGAAACGCGGGAAGTATATATCATTTATTATAGTGCGTAGCGAAGGTAGGAAATGGATTTTACAATTCTATTTCGTGCCGTTGCCGCGGCATCGGTGCGTCGAGGTCGCCGCACCATACAACGCCTGGGAGCGTGTGCCAAGTATTTTTGCAAGTTTCGTCGGCAGATGATATCTGCCCCTACCGCACACTTCTTCGTTTTTCACTTTTACTTATTACTTTGAACGAAGCGGAATAACCCCTCAGTCTCGGCTCACGCCGAGCCATCTCCCCTACAGGGGAGCCTGATAGATTTCACGACAAATCCCAAATTTGCACCGCCCCACAACTCACAACTTAAAAACAACGGCGCGACCGAAAAGTCACACCGTTTATAAATTTAATAATAGCCGCAAAGCGGGTGCTTCCGTCCGTTTATTCGCCGTTATTCGTCCCAGTCAAATTTTGTCAGTTTGCCTTTTGTCAGCAGCTCGGGATATCCCCATTGGCGCAAAACTTCGTATACGCCGACGGCGACGGAGTTCGAGAGATTCAGGCTGCGCGCATCCGAATTGTTTATCATCGGTATTCTTACGCAACTGTCCGGGTTGTCGTGCAGAAGCTCCTCGGGCAGTCCTTTTGTCTCCTTGCCGAAGACTATGTAGCGTTGTCGGGATAAACTACATCCGAATGGATGTGCTCCGCCTTGGTTGAAAAATAGAAAAATTTTCCGCCCGCGTTCTTCTCAAAAAAGTCCGCGAGGTTTTCATAATATGTTATGTCGAGCAGATGCCAGTAGTCGAGTCCGGCTCTTTTGAGCTTGCGGTCGTCAATGGTGAATCCCATGGGCTTGACTATGTGCAGGCGCGAGCCGGTCGCTGCGCAGGTGCGCGCGATGTTGCCGGTGTTCTGCGGTATTTCGGGTTCAACGAGAACTATGTTCAGCTGCATTTTTGTCCTCCTGTTTCGTGCGTTTTGACAAAACAAATTTTGTCTTGAATCCCGGCGCGCTCCCTGCTCAAAATATAAAGGGAACGCCCGAAGCGTTCTGAAAAATAAAAAGGGGTGTGTTCTTTTATGAAGATGGCTCAGTCCGGATCGACCGCCAAAAATGTCATGGTCGCCCTCGCAGTCGGCGGCGCGGCGGCCGCAGTGTCGGGTGCGATGATGATGGGCTCGAACAATTCGCTCAAAAAGGCGAAGAAGAATGTCAAGAAGAGCGCCGCAAAGGCTATGAAGACCGTCAGCGGCATAATGGACGATGTGTCCTCGATGAAAAACTTCAAAATCTGACTTTTTAATGGGACTCGGTCGCCGCGCGGTTATTTTGCGGCGTTGTAGAGTCCCATTGCCTTTTCGGTCTCTCCGTTTACGAGCAGGGGAATTGCGTCGCACGCCTTGAGACAGGCGGAACGCAGATTTTCGAGGTCGTCGCCTTTCATGACCGAGAGCACCCAGTCGGCGAGCGGCTGCTCGGGGTGGAGCTTCGCGCCGATGCCGAGCTTGATGCGCGGGAACTGATCGCTCTGAAGCTGATATATTATGCTCTTTATTCCGTTGTGACCGCCGTCCGTGCCTTTGCGGCGTATTCTGAGCCTGCCGCAGGGGAGAGAGATGTCGTCAAAAATTACGATTATCTTTTCGGGCGGAATCTTGTAGAACGAGGCTATGTCACGCACCGCCTCGCCGGAGTTGTTCATGAAAGTCTGAGGCTTTGCAAGAATGCAGCGCTTGCCGCCGATTTCCGCGTCTCCGATGAGTGCGTTGAACTTCAGGCGGTTTATTTTTATATCGTTCTCCTGCGCGAAGAGATCGAGGCAGAGAAAGCCCGCATTGTGGCGTGTGAATTCATATTCCTTGCCCGGGTTGCCGAGCCCGACTATCAAAAATTCGGGCGCGCCGACAGCGCGGGGAGTGCGTCTGAAAAAATTCATATCTTTTTCCCTTACATTTTATACGGACGCCCGGAAACCCGAGCGCCCGTATGTTATTTTGACTTTATCAGAACTTTATATCGATCGCGAATTTGTCGGCGTTGCCATGTCAAATTTTACGAACGACTGGTTCGCGGCGGACTTGTTCTCCGCAAACACGATGCTCGGGTTGAGCTTCTTGAGAGCCGATTTGACAGCGTCGGGGCTGTTGTAGCCCTTGACGAGGACATTGAATGTGAATGTCCCGGTTTCACCGGGAGCGATGGTCACATAGTTGGCCTCGTTGGTGCGCGAGCAGACCCAGATGTTGTCCGTTCCGTTCGCTTCGCTCTTCGCGTTGGAGATGACTATCGCAGTGTCGCTGCGGTTCTTTATTGAGACTGTCTGGGCATAAACGTTCCAGCCCTCGCAGTTGTTCTCATAGAACTTTGCAACATCGTCGGCGCTCATGCCGTAGAGCGATTTGAGTGTGATCTTGTAGACCTGGGGGATAGTCTTGTATGCGGTCATTGCGGTGTCGTCAACAGCTATCTCCTGTGCAGATGCCGTTCTCTTGTTGCCGACAGGGATGACTCCTCCGAGGACGAGTCCGCCGACAACTATCGCCGCGGCCGCGATGACGGCAATAATGATTATCGCCGCTTTCTTGCCTTTCTTCATGGCAATTTCACCGTCTTTCTTTTAAACTTTATGCTTATAGGCTGCTTTATCTTCACCCAGCCTTTTTGACCGTCTGTCTGGAGCGGGCGACTGCGAGCGAGTTGTCGGGGACATTCTCGGTCACAGTCGAGCCTGCCGCCGTGTATGCGTTTTCGCCGACCTCAACGGGAGCCACGAGGCAGGTGTGGCATCCGATAAATGCGCCGTCCTTGATTGTGGTGCGGCTCTTCTTGTTGCCGGAGTAGTTTGCCGTCGCGCAGCCGCAGCCGATGTTGATTCCCGTGCCGAGATCGGAGTCGCCGATATACGAAAGGTGGGATATCTTTGTATCTGCGCCTATCGTGCTGTTCTTGACTTCAACGAAGTTGCCTACATGGACGGAACTGCCGATAACGCTGCCGGGACGGATGCGGACGAACGGACCGATGTCCGCGCCGTCGAGTATCTTTGATGAGTAGCAGACCGAGCGGACGAACGAAACGCCGTCTTCTATCGTGCTGCTTTCAACGAGCGAGTCGGGACCTATCGTGCAGTCCTCGCCGATAACGCTGTCGCCTTTTATCACAGAACCGGTAAGAATCACGGTGTCCCTGCCGATTTTTGCGCCGGGGCAGATAATGACGCCGTCAGTGCAGGGGATCGACACGCCCGCACGCATATGCTTCTCAAGCTCGCGGTGGCGGGCAAGCTCGTTGAGAGCGTTGAGCTGAACCCTGTCGTTCGCGCCGAGGATTATATCCTCGCTCTGCGCCGTGAACGAACCTGCGCGCAGACCGTAGGATTTTATCTCTTCAAGAGCGTCGGTCAGATAGAACTCTTTCTTCGTGTTCTCTCCGCTCGCGCGCTTTGCGTTGAGGCTGTTGAGCGCGCGCATCAGAGCTTTGCCGTCAAACCAGAACGCGCCGGAGTTGACTTCTCTTACAGCCGCCTCTTCGGCGTTCGCGTCGCGCTGTTCGACTATCTTTTCAACCGAGCCGTCCGCCGAGCGGATTATCCTGCCGTAGCCGGTCGGATCGTCTATCTCCGCAGAGATAACGGTGACGCTGTTGCCCTCTTTCTTGTGCAGGGCGAGTGCATCGTATATTGTTTTTGCGTCGATGAACGGAGCGTCGCCATTTAAAACGAGGACATCACCGCCGTTGCTTTCAATAAGTTTCCCGCCTGCAAAACGGCGTGACCCGTTCCGAGTCTCTCGCTCTGGAGCACGGTCTCGCAGCTGCCTGCAAGGTGCGCGTCGAGATATTCCGCGCCGAAGCCTTTAACAACGCATATGTCGTCTATGCCGCTTTCTTTTGCGGCGCCTATGACCCAGTCAATCATCGGCGCGAACAGAACCTCGGCGAGAGCCTTCGGCTTTTTGCTCTTCATTCGCGTGCCTTCGCCGGCGGCGAGAATAACAGCACATTTCTTATCCATAAAGCTCATTGTCCTTTCCTTATTGATACCCGTGCGGTATCTTAAAATATATTATGACAGAAAAAGAGTGAAATTACAAGCCATTGTGCATATGACGGCGCGATTTTTCAAAGATTTTATAAATCGAGAAGAACGCAGCTTGTGATGAAATCCTGTTTGTCGGTCGCGATGTGTCGTTTGTTGAGCACAGATTGCGTAAAAAATAAAGATGTGTCAACAAACATTGCATATTAAATGCACAATACAAAAAATAATTGTCTTTTGTATTGACATTGGAAATATAATTTGATAAAATTAATTTGTCAGATGACGATATTGATATGAAATATATTTTTGCTAATTGATTTTTATAAATGATATACAATAATTGATTTTGGAAAGGCGGTGATTTAATGCCGGTTAATAGGTGAGGCTTGCCGACATAAAACGCTCTGCTGCGTATGAGCAGTTGGTTGAAGAATATCTTTGGACAGTGTAAAAGGAGGCTATGCAAATTATGGATCCCTCTATTTTAATTGTTGTTTTGGTTTTTATGGCAACGGTAGGCGCAACTTTTTCGGGATTTAAAACGGTAAATCTCATTGTTAAAGGAGATACATGGCAACTGTGGGCGATACTTACGGGCGTGCTGATTTTTGTTGCAGCGTTGGGCTTTCTTTTGCCTTTTATGTTCTGAACATCTAAATTACAGACACTTTTTCGGCGCAGGGAGGCTCTCCCTGCGCTATATATAATTGTATAGTCAAATCTGTACAAAAGAAAAGTCGCAAAAATCGCTATTTTATTGTAAAAATATATGGTATTTTTCCTGCCGGTCTGCTATAATAACATGAGGCGAAGATGCAGCCTTTGGTTTCTGCATCTTCTTCGCAGCTAAAAACACTATTTACGGAGGTATATCATGGCTCACAAGTACGTTTATTTGTTCTCCGAGGGCAACGCTCAGATGAGAGAGCTTCTCGGCGGTAAGGGCGCGAACCTTGCTGAAATGACAAACATCGGTCTTCCTGTTCCTCAGGGCTTCACAATCACCACCGAGCCTGCACCCAGTACTATGAGGACGGCCGCGAGATCAATCCCGAGATCATGGCAGAGATCAACGAGTACATCGTCAAGATGGAAGGCATCACCGGCAAGAAGTTCGGTGATAAGGAGAATCCGCTCCTTGTTTCCGTCCGTTCCGCGCCCGCGCTTCCATGCCCGGCATGATGGACACTATTCTTAACCTCGGTCTTAACGAGGAAGTCGTTGAGGCTATCGCAGAGAAGTCCGGCAATCCCCGTTGGGCTTGGGACTGCTACAGAAGATTCATTCAGATGTATTCCGACGTCGTTATGGAGGTCGGTAAGAAGTATTTCGAGCAGCTCATCGACGCTATGAAGACGAAGAAGGGCGTGACCCAGGACGTCGAGCTTACCGCTGACGATCTCAAGGAGCTCGCTTCTCAGTTCAAGGCTGAGTACAAGGCAAAGATTGGCACCGATTTCCCGACCGATCCCAAGGAGCAGCTCATGCGCTATCAAGGCTGTTTTCCGTTCGTGGGACAACCCCCGCGCAAACGTCTATCGCCGCGACAACGATATCCCCTATTCGTGGGTACTGCCGTTAACGTCCAGTCCATGGCGTTCGGCAACATGGGCGATGACTGCGGCACCGGTGTTGCGTTCACCCGCGACCCCGCAACCGGCGCTAAGGGTCTGTTCGGTGAGTTCCTCACCAACGCACAGGGCGAGGACGTCGTCGCAGGTGTCCGTACTCCCATGAAGATCGCTGAGATGGAGCAGAAGTTCCCCGAGGCGTTCGCAGAGTTCAAGAAGGTCTGCAAGATTCTTGAAGACCATTACAGAGATATGCAGGACATGGAGTTCACCGTCGAGCACGGCAAGCTCTTCATGCTTCAGACCCGTAACGGTAAGAGAACCGCTCAGGCAGCTCTCAAGATCGCTTGCGATCTCGTTGACGAGGGTATGAGAACCGAGGAAGAGGCTGTTCTTATGATCGAGCCCAGAAACCTCGACACCCTCCTTCATCCCCAGTTTGACGCAAAGGCACTCAAGGCCGCTACCCCGATCGGTAAGGGTCTTGGAGCTTCTCCCGGCGCTGCATGCGGTAAGATCGTCTTCACCGCTGACGACGCTGAGGCTTGGAAGGCAAGAGGCGAGAAGGTTGTCCTTGTCCGCCTTGAGACTTCTCCCGAGGACATCACCGGCATGAAGCATCTCAGGGTATCCTGACTGTCCGCGGCGGTATGACCTCTCACGCAGCTGTTGTTGCCCGTGGTATGGGTACCTGCTGTGTCTCCGGCTGCTCCGAGATCATCATGGACGAGGAGAACAAGAAGTTCACCCTTGCAGGCAAGACCTTCCATGAGGGCGACTTCATCTCCATCGACGGCTCCACCGGTAACATCTATGACGGCATCATCCCGACTGTCGACGCTTCCATCGCAGGCGAGTTCGGCAGAATCATGGCTGCTGATAAGTACAGAACCCTTAAGGTTCGCACCAACGCAGATACTCCGCGCGACGCAGCCAAGGCTGTTGAGCTCGGCGCAGAGGGCATCGGCCTTTGCCGTACAGAGCATATGTTCTTCGAGGCTGACAGAATCGCTGCTTTCCGCGAGATGATCTGCTCCGATACTGTTGAAGAGAGAGAAGAAGCTCTTGAGAAGATTCTTCCTTATCAGCAGGGCGACTTCGAGAAGCTCTATGAGACCCTCGAAGGCAAGCCGGTCACCATCCGCTTCCTTGATCCGCCTCTCCATGAGTTTGTTCCCACCGAGGAGGCTGACATCGAGGCTCTTGCAGCTGCAAAGCATAAGAGCGTTGAGGATATCAAGGCTATCATCGCTTCTCTCCATGAGTTCAACCCGATGATGGGTCACCGCGGCTGCCGTCTGGCTGTCACATATCCCGAAATCGCAAAGATGCAGACTGCTGCTGTTATCCGCGCTGCTATCAATGTTCAGAAGAAGCATCCCGATTGGAAGATCGTTCCCGAGATCATGATTCCCCTTGTCGGCGACGTCAAGGAGTTCAAGTTCGTCAAGAAGATCGTTGTCGAGGTTGCTGACGCTGAGATAAAGGCTGCCGGCATTGACCTTGAGTATGAGGTCGGCACCATGATCGAGATCCCGAGAGCGGCTCTCACCGCTGACGAGATCGCTGCTGAGGCTGATTTCTTCTGCTTCGGCACCAACGATCTGACTCAGATGACCTTCGGCTTCAGCCGTGACGATGCAGGCAAGTTCCTCAACGCTTACTATGACACCAAGATCTTTGAGAACGATCCGTTTGCAAAGCTTGATCAGAACGGCGTCGGCAAGCTCATGCAGATGACCATCGCTATGAGCAAGCCCGTCAACCCGAAGCTCCACTGCGGTATCTGCGGTGAGCACGGCGGCGACCCGACTTCCGTCGAGTTCTGCAACGACATCGGCCTTGATTATGTTTCCTGCTCGCCCTTCCGCGTGCCGATCGCACGCCTCAGCGCAGCTCAGGCAGCTATTCGCAAAAAGCACTAATCACAAGTTTGGGGCTTTTAGCATAGCAATATAGCTTAAGAATACGGTCACACAGTTCTCTGAATTGTGTGGCCGTTATTTTTTATTTACAATGAATAGATAGATTTTAGCCGTTGCTTTTAACCAAGAAGCAACGGCTTTTTTCGTTCATAAAAAGTTTACAAACTTTTTTTGCTTCAGGTAGTCCACAAATAGGCCTTCTCGCTGCCTACCTATTGTGGGATAAATTATTATCCTTGTGAACCTTGACAATTGAATACACATTCAATAGGTACATTCCTGATCGGAGACAAAAAAGTCTCAGCCGAATGAAGCGCGCCAAGAACTTCCTTACCATAGAGGTTATTACGGAAAGAAAGGTTGATAGCGATTCCGAGCTATTCAGAAATATCCGACTGCTACGGATAAGGCGATGAAACGATCAAGGGACAATGATACTTCCCCAAGGGGCTGGCGGAGTACCCGGCAGAGGTGAAATTCCTATGAGTTCGGTCAGCAGCCGAACGCCTATTGATTTCCTTTTATGTTTTTGGGGGATGAGATCGAATTAAATGCAGCTATCAAAGCATAGGACATATGCCTGTGTTTTGATGGTCTAATGATCCAAATTTATAAGAAGGAGGAAAAGCGAAGATGCCAAACTGTAAAACCATAGCGATATGTAATCAGAAGGGTGGTGTGGGCAAAACAACTACTGCGGTAAATCTTGGAGTAGGTCTTGCTATGCAGGATAAAAAAGTACTTCTTGTTGATGCAGACCCGCAAGGAGATTTAACTACTTGCCTCGGTTGGCAAGATACGGACAGCTTAACGCATACACTGGCCAATAAACTGTTGGCGGTGATGCGAGAAGAACAGCAGGATCCGCTTGTCGGTATGCTCAATCACAAGGAAAAAGTTGATCTTGTTCCCTCGAATCTTGAACTTGCTTCGACAGAATGAGCCTTGTTACTGCGATGAACAGAGAACGTATTATGAAAAGCTATCTTGACCAGGTGAAAGACAAATATGACTATATACTTATAGATTGTATGCCCTCGCTTGGCATGATAACGCTTAATGCTCTCACAGCGGCAGATAGCGTAATTATACCCGTGCAAGCACAGTATTTGCCCGCCAAAGGTATGACACAGCTTTTAGCGACAATTGCAAAAGTAAAAAAGCATACTAATCCCAATCTGCATATAGACGGTGTTTTACTGACACTTGTAGATGGAAGAACAAATCTTGCAAAAAGTACCGTAGAAACATTACGAAATCATTTTGGAAGTTACATTAAAATTTATAAGACGAGCATACCCATTGCCGTGAAAGCTGCCGAAGTATCCTCAAAAGGGAAAAGCATATATGCATATGAACCAAACAGTATCGTGTCAAAAGCTTATGCAGACTTTACAAAGGAGGTGTTAGCTGATGACAGAAAGAAAGAGCGACTTCACGTTACCCACGAATATGCTCGATGATCTGTTTTCTACACAGGAGGAACGAGATGATGCAAAGCTTAGCAAAATACGGGATATTCCATTAATAGAGATTGACGATTTTCCCGAGCATCCGTTTAAGGTGCGCGATGATGAAGATATGATACAGCTTGTGGAGAGTGTAAAGAAACGAGGAGTTATTACTCCGGCTACTGTTCGTCAAAAAGAGAATGGCAGATATGAACTTGTCTCAGGACACAGACGAAAAAGAGCTTGTGAGCTTGCCGGGTTTGAATCCCTCCGCTGCGAGATTGTAAACCTTGATCGTGATGCTGCGACCATTCTTATGGTAGAGAGTAACTACCAACGTTCGCAGATACTACCCTCAGAAAAGGCATTTGCCTACAAAATGCGATTGGATGCGTTAAGTAGGCAGGGTAAGCGTACCGATTTAACTTCCGACCCAGTGGGTGGGAAGTGGAATGGAAAGGAAACGGCACAGATGATTGGAGAGCAGTCAGGCGACAGCCAGACACAAGTTCGCCGGTACATCCGTCTGACAAACCTTGTCACCGAATTGCTTGACCTTGTAGATGAGGGGGAAATCAAGATGCGTCCAGCTGTGGAACTTTCATATTTGGACGAGGACTGCCAGCGGGCGATTGTTGATGAAATTGACCTGAACCAATGTACCCCGTCCCATGATCAATCTATTCGCATGAGAAAAATGTTCGAAGAGGGAAAACTTACACCGGAAGCAATTACAGCTATCATGACCGAGCAAAAGCCCAATCAGCGCGAGCGCTTTATTATTCGAGGAGATAGGGTAAGAAGTCTTATACCAAAAGCGTTCCGTTAGATCAGACAGAGGAATATATTGTAAAAGCACTCAAATATTATGCTGATTTTATGCGAAAGCGCACGGAGCGGGACAGCCGTTAGAAAAGGAGTATGTTTGTTGTGACTTCCCCTTTCTCACACTCTATCCCCTTTATAACTACCACATACTAACCGAAAAACAATCTGTTTTAAATTAAACTCTATCTTACTTAAGCAAATAAGAGTTCTGTATTTGAATTTGTGGAAAAGCCAATGTTAAATGGTCGGCGTGGTTGAATAATTGAGAAGAAATGTGAAAAAGGGCAAGCTCTGAACATATATTTGTACTTTGCGATTGGCAGACAATGCCTTGCACATCACGAATAGGCTCGCCCCTGTTTTTCGGATAGTAAAAAAAGTTCCAAAATAACCCAACAGGCTCGAGACAAATAGAAAATGGAGGTTAAGGCCATTGGCAAAAAAACAAATTTTTTTTACGGGTCAAAAAATATAAAACAGATTATCAAATTAAATAAATTTGTTTAGACACATCGTATCATATGGTGTGTTTCTTGTTTTTAGGAGGTAAAAACAAAATGAAAACACATTCGTTTAAGCGTTGGATTGCAGGACTGCTTTCTGCGCGTTGTGCCTTTCCGCATTTTTGGGACTTGGTATAACTAAAGCCTTTGCTAAAGGTGAGCAGGCGGAAGTGTGTTTGGTTTCATTCCCCCGCGAGGGTGATGCTAATTATAGTACAACCACATGGGGACATGATGATATAAAACTTATGAACGGTTGGTTCTTTCAGAAAGGAAAGTATCTTACGGTTTATTCAATGGGTTCATATAACGGTAAAATATGTTACTGTATCGAACCCAGTACCATGGTGAAAAGCGGAGATAGATTATCTTCGACCAATGAAACATATTGGGATAATTATCCAGATAAATACAATAAGACAATTTCTGGGAAAAATATTAAGCTAATTATAGGGCGCATTCTACAGTATGGCTATACGGAACTATAAGTACATCATGGCGTTCACAGAAATCAGAGGATGCAGCGAAACTTTCCAATGCTACAGCCACGCAGCTTCTAATATGGGAACTATCGTTGGTGAGCGCGATGCGGAGTTTAACCATGTTGTCCCAAAGAATTGTAGTTCAGTTCTTGACTATATACGGGCAGACAATCCACTTCGCTCAGAGATATTGAACTATTATAATCATATTGTTGAGAGGGTTCAGAGACATACGAAAATGCCGTCCTTTTGCTCTGCTACAATTGATGGAGCCCAGAATATTGAACTTAAGTGGGACGGGAACTCTTATACTGCCACACTTACAGATACTAACAATGTCCTTCAGGATTACACTTTTTCCAGTAGTTCTTCTGGGGTTCAGATTAAAGTCAGCGGAAGAAATCTAATTGTTACTTCATCAGAAGCACCATCATCACCGATTACAATTGTTGCTAATAAAAACGATTCACAGAGAAAAGGTCTTGTCGTGTGGGGCGATGGAGTTTATGCGCCGGGTGAAGGTGTACAGGACCTTGTAACATATGTGCAAGAGGTTGATGATCATGTACAAGGGTTTGTTAATTTAAATGTATCCTATGGTTCTGCTAAGATTGTAAAGACTTCTGAAGACGGCCATGTTGACAATATTACCTTTACTGTTATAGGTAATGGCGTTAATCAGACAGTTAAGACAAATTCTAAGGGCGAGATACAGATTGACAATCTAATGCCTGGTGACTATAGCGTGACCGAAATGAGCTATGACAAATATGAGCCACAGGAGTCTCATCATGTAACTGTTGTATCAGGAAAAACAGCTACAGTGACTTTTAATAATAAGCTCAGACGTGGAGATTTAAAAATTATAAAGTCTTCGGAAGATAACCTCAACGAGGGCGTGATCTTCCACCTCTACGGTACCTCGCTCTCGGGCATTGCTGTGGACGAATATGCCGTGACTGATGCGGACGGCGTGGCGACTTTTGAAGATGTCCTCATCTCCGGCGCTGCTCCTTATACCGTGGAGGAAGTGGACACTGCTGTTCGCTATGTCGTTCCCGAAGCGCAGTCTGCGCCTATCCGCTGGAACGAGGTTGCAAATCGTAGCTTCCTCAATATTCTGAAGAAGTTCTCTGTGACCGTTACCAAGAGCGACGCTGAAACCGGTACGGCGCAGGGTGATGCTTCTCTTGCCGGTGCGGTCTATGGCATCTATAAGGGTGAAATGCTTGTGGATACCTACACCACCGACAAGAGCGGACGGTTCGTAACCAAGGAATATATCTGCGATGACGATTGGACGGTGCGTGAGATTAATCCGTCTGAGGGCTATCTTCTTGATACTACCGTTCATAAGGTCGGCGCAGAGCCGCAGCTTTATACCGTGGAGCATAATCAGACGGCAAATGATGTGACTGAGCAGGTCGCAAAGGGCAATGTTGCCATCATCAAGCACACCGATAACGGCGATACGCAGATCGAAACACCCGAAAATGACGCTGAGTTTGCCGTGTACCTGAAAGCTGCAGGCTCTTATGATAATGCAAAGGATACCGAGCGTGACTATCTCACCTGTGACGAAAACGGCTTTGCACAGACAAAGGATATGCCTTACGGCATCTACACCGTACATCAGGTGTCAGGCTGGGAAGGCAGCGAGCTGATGTCCGACTTTGATGTGTTCATTTCTCAGAATGGGGCGACCTATCGCTATCTCATCAACAATGCTCCCTTCAACAGCTTTATCAAAATCGTGAAGCAGGACGCAGAAACCGGTAAGACCATTCCTTATGCAGGTGCAGGATTCAAGATTTATGACCCGGACGGGAATCCTGTGACAATGACCTTCACCTATCCGACATCGACCAATATTGATGTGTTCTATACCGATGATGAGGGTTCACTGATTACACCTGAAAAACTGCCTTACGGCAGGGGGTATTCCATTGTTGAAGTGCAGGCTCCCTATGGATATGTACTTGATGAAACACCTATTTATTTTGACGTGACACAGGAAAACTCTATAGAAGAAAGTGGGGTTACAATAATAAAAGTAAATAAAAATAATTTTGCACAGAAGGGCACAATTGCAGTAGAAAAGACGGGAGAAGTGTTCTTTGGGGTTTCTGTTTCAGGAGGCATAGATGAAAGTGGCAATGAACTACCTATCATATATCAGCCGCAGTACGAAAAGCGTGGGCTTCCTGGTGCGGTCTATGAGGTCGTTGCCGCAGAGGATATTATTACCCCTGATGGTACCGTCAGAAATCATAAGGGCGATGTTGTTGATACCATTATTACCGATGAAAATGGAATAGCTATGAGTTGTGAACTCTACCTTGGTGAATATGAGGTGCGCGAAGTCACTGCTCCTAACGGTATGGTTCTCAATCCTGAATCCCGTTTCGTGGAGCTTGTCTATGCCGGTCAGAATGTGGCTGTGACCGAAACTGCGACTTCTTTCGAAAACGAACGTCAGAAGGTGGAAATCAGTCTTGTGAAGTCCATTGAGCAGAATGAACGCTTCGATATCGGCACAAACGGTGAGATGAAGAATATTACCTTTGGACTGTTTTCTGCCGAAGAAATCGTATCGACCAGCGGCACTTTTATTCCAGCGGATGGTCTTATCGAGATTGTTTCTCTCAATGAGGATGGAACGGCAACGATTAAGACAGACCTTCCTTATGGAAGATACTATGTGCAGGAAATTGCTACAGATAGCCACTACAAGCTTTCTGACGCTAAGTATCCTATAATTTTTGAGTATGTCGGTCAGGATACGGCGGTCGTAAAGATTGCTGTCAATGATGGTAAGGCAATCAAAAATGACCTGATTTATGGTTCTGTTTCCGGCAAGAAGGTTGATGAGGACGGCAACGCTCTCGGCGGTGCGATGATTGGGCTGTTTCGCACGGATGACGGCGAGTTTACAAAGGAAAACGCTCTGATGACTACCACTCTGCCGAAGATGGTAGTTTTTCTTTTGAGAATATCCCTTGCGGCACTTGGTATGTCCGTGAGATTGAACAGCCCACAGGCTTCGTGCTGGATGATACCATCTATCCTGTGACGATTGGCACAGACGGTCAGGTCGTAGAGATTGAGATTGTCAACGAGTATGGCCGTGGCAACATTCATCTGACCAAGGTGGATTCCGAGTATCCCGATAACAAGCTGACTGGAGCAGTATTTGAGGTTTACAAGGACAGCAATAATAATAGTAAGCTGGACGAAGGCGACGAACTGCTCGGCACACTGACTGAAAAAGAAATCGGTGAATACGGAATGAATGACCTGTTCTACGGTCGCTACTTTGTCAAGGAAACCAAAGCACCGGATGGCTTTGTTCTCGATACTGACGTGTATGAGGTGGTGATCGACACAGACGGCAAGACTTATGATGTCGAAAACAAAGCGGGTGTCGGCTTTATCAATGAGGTGATGCGTGGCAACCTGAAGATTGTTAAGACTCATCTGATGGTAAGGTCAAGGGTTTTGCATTCCGCATTACTGGTGCAAACGGCTATGAGATTATCCTTGAAACTGATGAGAATGGCGAGATTTTTATAGAGGGGCTTCGTATTGGAGACTATACCGTATCTGAGATGAACAATTCTGCTTCTTCTATGTATGTTTTGCCTGATGATAAAACGGCAACAGTTAAGAGTGGTGCCACTACTATTGTGGAGATGCACAATGTGGTGCGTGAAACGCCCAATACTGGAGAACCCGATAATTTATCGCTTGTACTCACGCTTATGGGACTGTCCACGCTGGGAATTGCTGCGAGTAGTTTTCTCAGATTTAAAAATAAAAAGAAAGAAGAGGGTAATTAATGGAACTTAAAACTATTGTAGCTATTGTATTGGTAGTTGTTATTGTTGGCGGATTTGTTTTCTTGCAGATTAAGAATAGGAAAAAGTAATTTGATTGTCTGTGGGGCAGAGCTAAACTCTGCCCCTTTTATAAGGAGTGATATAGATGGAGCGACTAAAAACCGTGGAGAGCCGTGTGCTTTCTGTTTTAAAAGACTGCCCGAGAGCAAGGCTCGACGATATGATACTTTTTATGCATTACTATGACCGATATGCGGACTATCTTTGCGCTGGCAAACTTCCACTCAATGACTTAGCATTCAATTACAAGGCTTACGGACTTCCGTGCTTTGAAACGATTCGTAGAGCAAGGCAGCGTGTGCAGTCACTTTTTCCTGAGTATTCCCGTAGTGCCGACAATGATGACAATATCGTTATCATTATCGGTATTTCCTAAGTTAGGGGGTAAATAACTATGCCAACAAGGAAAACCACAGCCGAACAGGGCTTACAGCAGAAAATAAAAGTTCTGACAAAGCTTTTTGATGCCGGCTGCAAAACCGAAAAGGCTTTGAAGTCACTGACCTTGTCGACGATACTGAAAATTCCCGATGTAACCGTGCCGGATATGACGGTCATCATTGAGCTTCAGGAGCATGTCATAAAGAACCGCCTTTTCTCCTATTTGGGAGGTGGGATGGATGGGTCGAGTGACACGAGCGAGTGACCGCCACATCATTTGGAGCAACCGAAGCCTTGATGTGGACGACTGGCGAGAGGATTACAAGGAGTTCCTTGAAGCTAATGAGCTGGACGACGACCCGAATGATGAGCAGGCGCTCTATGAGTGGATGGTGGAAACCAATGACGACTACCTCTCCGATGAGCGAGTCAACCTGAATGTTCAGCTTTCCCAGCCGATCATTGTCATTGGCGACATCGGCAGATGGAACGACAGAGTGATGGGCTACAAGGATATCCCCTCCGGCAACATCCGATATTGCCTGTATGCCGACACCGACTATACCGAATGGTATGTAGATAAGTACGGCGACCTTCGTGCCGATGCTATTCATCACGACGGCACAAATCACTATCTCTACCGTGTGTTTAAGGAAGGCGTTTCCGAAACGCAGATGGAGAACCTGAGAGATAAAATCTATCACGGCAAAGCCACACGAGCCGATATTACACGACTGACCCGGCGACTTGGGGATGAGATTGCCGCTATTTACGGCTTTGACATCCCGAAACAAAGAACACGCCAAGAAAGGAGTGAGCGATAATGGCTGATTTCACACTGCGCCCAATGACCATTCCCGAACGCAAATACA
>ENA-OQCP01000252-OQCP01000252.1-human-gut-metagenome-genome-assembly--contig:-NODE-252-length-23787-cov-2.958918_pt1 | contig 23787 bp, 31 predicted proteins | sample MGYA00242760_ERZ504583 | MGnify/ENA primary metagenome ERZ504583 (study PRJEB26092, sample SAMD00036308) | human gut metagenome | host: Homo sapiens | study: EMG produced TPA metagenomics assembly of...
GACGCATGTCGGAGGCAACGCTCGAAAAATTCGTGGGCCACGCTTCATCCGTGAGTTTGCCGATATTTTCCGTCTCGACGCTACCGCGACGAGATTGTGGAGATGGACGGTTTCGGTGAAAAATCATACCAGAATCTGATCGACAGCATCGAGCGCGCGAAAAACACAACGCTGCCCCGTCTGATTTTCGGACTTGGCATCTTAAATATCGGTCTTGCAAACGCAAGAATGATCTGCAAAGCCTTCGATTTCGATCTCGACCGGATCCGGAATGCATCGGCGGAGGATTTCGCGCAGATCGACGGTGTCGGAGAAGTGATTGCAAAAAGCATCGTGGATTACTTTGCGGATGAGGAAAATAAAGAACGCCTTGAGCGCCTTCTGTCGTATCTGACGATTGAGAAGCCGCAGGCAAGCCAGGAAGAACAGAAATTAGCCGGTCTTACCTTCGTCATCACCGGAAGTGTGGAACATTTCCCGAACCGGAATGCATTAAAGGCAAGAATCGAGGAGCTCGGCGGAAAAGCCACCGGAAGTGTAACGGGAAAGACGAGCTATCTGATCAACAACGACACGACATCCAGTTCCTCCAAAAACCGGAAAGCGCGCGAACTCGGCGTGCCGGTGATCTCAGAAGAGGAATTTCTGAAGATGACAGAAGAATAACGAAATATCTGCAAAGGCGGTTTGCATCCCGCGCGGGAATCTGCTATAATCGGAAGCAGACGCAGAAATCCTGCCGGAAAAAGCAAACCGCCTGTCTGCGCAGAGAAAAGCGCGGCAGATCAAGAAGAATAGAAACGAGGAAAAAGAATATGCCGGTTAAGTTCAGGCAGATTTACCTGTAAAAGAAATACTCGAAAGCGAAAATATATTCGTCATGGACGAGACAAGAGCGGTTCATCAGGACATCCGTCCGCTGAAGATTATGATCCTGAATCTGATGCCGCTCAAAGAAGATACCGAGCTGCAGCTTCTGCGCTCCCTTTCCAACACCTCCCTGCAGGTTGATGTCACCTTTCTGATGGTGGCAAGCCACGAGGCGAAAAATACATCGACCAGCCATCTGAACACGTTCTATGTGAAATTTGAGGATGTGCGGAAAAATTATTACGACGGTATGATCATCACCGGTGCACCGGTCGAGCAGATGGAATTTGAAGAAGTTGACTACTGGGATGAACTGACAAAAATCATGGACTGGACGAACACACACGTTACCTCCACGATGTTCCTCTGCTGGGGAGCCCAGGCGAGTCTGTATCATTTCTACGGACTGAAGAAACGGATGCTTCCGGAGAAGAAATTCGGGCTGTTCTGGCACAAAGTCAACAACCGCAAGATCCCGCTTGTGCGAGGCTTCGATGACGAGTTTTTGGCACCGCATTCCCGCCACACAGAAGTACCGATCGACGATATCCGTGCCTGCAAAGATGTCACGATTCTCGCAGAGTCCGACGAAGCCGGATTCTATCTTGGCATGGCGGAAGAGGGAAGAAAGATTTTTGTGATGGGTCATCCGGAGTACGACCGTATGACGCTCGACGGCGAGTACCACCGCGATAAAGACAAAGGACTCCCGATTGAGATTCCGAAGAACTATTATAAAAACGACGATCCAAATACAAAACCAGTGCTTTTATGGCGGTCACATGCGAACAATCTGTACACGAACTGGCTGAACTACTATGTATACCAGGTGACCCCGTATAATCTTGACGGAACTCCGGATTTTTCGGGAAAATAAGAGAGAAAAAGCCCCCCGCACCGGGCGCACACCGGCTGCGGGGGGTTGCTGTAAAAATCTGCTATAAAAAACGGAAAGCTTTCCGGGCTTACCGTTTGAAATCAAATAATGTTTTCAGCGGAATTTCGAGTGCTTCCGCAATATCCATCAGCTTGTTTAGAGACAGAGAGGTATGACTGTTTGGCGCTTCGATGTTGCTCATATGTGTACGGCTGATCTTGACAGCTTCGGCAAGCTCACTTTGCGTTAATCCGCGTGCTCTGCGATAAAAAGCGATGGTAAGACCGAGGAGGCGCATCTCCTCCGTATGACGTTCTCCCATTGCTATGGCTCCTTTCTGAACAGAGTGATACAAAGACTTATATAATATTTATCTTAAACGATTAAATACTAAAAAGAAACAACTTAAAATTTTTATAATGCACATGTAAATTGTGCAAAATATAGAAATTATCCATCAGAATAATAGGAAAACAGGAAAAAGAGTTTTTTTGACAAATGAGAGGTTTTTGTGTATGCTGTAGAAAGCACCAACAAATAAAATCGGAGGTTTTGCATATGAAAGAGTCGATCCATACCATTCCGCTGACGGATGCATTCAAGGCGGAAGATGAGTGCCCGTTCTGCTATCTGGAGCGGGAAGCAGAGCAGCATGCGATTTCGTTTGCGCTCGGTTCCGGCGCATCCTACATGGAGGATGATGTGCGTGCGGAAACAGACGCGATGGGATTCTGCCGCCACCACTATAAAATGATGTACGATTACGGAAACCGTCTCGGAAGCGGTCTGATTTTATCCACCCATCTGAAAAAACTGAACCAGGAGCTTGCCGCACAGATGGATCTGTTTGCACCGGGAAAATCCTCGGTGTTCAAGCGGATGCAGAAGACATCCCTCGACAAACAGGGCCGTGAGACTGCGATCGGCCAGTGGATTGATGAGAAGACGCATTCGTGCTACGTCTGCGATCACTTCAAGGCAAACTATAACCGCTATCTTGATACGTTCTTTGATCTCTACAAAAAAGACGAGGAGTTTGCAAGACTGTTCCGAGAGGGAAAAGGCTTCTGTCTGCCGCATTTTGCGGATCTGGTAGAAACGGCGGAGAAAAAGCTGAATGATAAACAGAAAGCGGAATTTTACCCGACTCTGTTCAAAATCATGAAAGAAAATTACCAGCGGCTGCAGGAAGAGGTAACATGGTTTACTGACAAATTCGATTACCGCAACAAGGATAAGGACTGGGGAAATTCAAAAGATTCCATCCAGCGCTGTATGCAAAAATTAGGCGGCGGCTATCCGGCGGACGAGCCGTTTACGGAAGGATTATAATTCTTGTTTATAAAAGGAGCATAAAGTTTCGATGCAGAAGTTTTATCAAAGATTAAAAGAGAATCAAAAGGAGCGCGCCCGGTGCGCGTTTCTTGTTTTGCATTTCGGCGTGCTGGCAGTGCTGCTGTTTCTGGCGCGCCCGCTGCTGGATACGACGGCGGCAGACCGGGAGTGGAGTATTCACTTTCTGTTCCCGTGCCTGCTGGCGTGTATCATACTGACGACAGTCGTCAGTTTCTGCCGGTTTGCTGCAGAGCCGGACCAGAAACCAAAACCGCGCTATGTGGGATGGAAACAGCCGATTCTGATGCTGGCAAACGCAGCCTATTTGTTTGCCACACTGGAATTTGTCACAAACAGCCAGTTCCGGGAGATGAAATGGTATTATGCGTTGTTGAATATCGGTGTCATTTTCGTACTTTCCATTTTCGTTTCCCTCTTTCTGAACTCCATCCGCCGCGCGATGATTTTCATGAACATCTTTTATTTCTGCATGAGTCTGGTATTCTACTATGTTTATCTGTTCCGCGGAGAAGCGTTCCAGCTCATCGACCTGTACAGCATTGCGACGGCGGCGGACGTAGTCGGCGGCTACAAATTCGAGATCACAGGTGAAATCGTGACTTCGTTTATCACGATGATGCTCGTTGTGCGCCTCTGGCTGCAGAGCCGGGGAATACCGTTTTGCACGGAAAACGAGGAATAAAATTCTGCTCCGCGTGGCTGCTGCTGCGCTGATGCTCGGAACATACCTGGCGTACATGAATCTGAACTGGAACGCCGAGTTCGGTGTCATCAGTGACCTCTGGAATCCGGCGAAGACATACCGCCAGTACGGAACGACGGTCGGTTTTACCGCGGTCGCAAAATACATGCGCCTGACACCGCCGGACGGCTATTCGAAAGACGAAGTGACAGCGATTGCCGATACGAGCGAGAAAGAGACGAAAACAGAAGATCTTCGAAAAGATAATGCGGATAGCGTGACACCCGTCAACATCATCGCGATCATGAACGAGTCGTGGTTTGACTACCGTTCCGTCGGCGATCCGCAGACGAGCGAGAGCTACATGCCGTTCCTCGATTCGCTGACCGAAAATATCATCAAAGGGCACACGCTGACGTGTACCAAGGGCGGCGGAACAGCAAAAACGGAGTATGAGTTCCTGACCGGAAACTCCTGCAAGCGGTTCCCGGGCATGGTGCCGTACGTCAGCTACTTTACGCACAGCCAGTATTCCCTTGTCACGACGTTAAAAGACCAGGTTATCAGGCAATTGCGATGCATCCGAACAAGGCGACAAACTGGAAGCGGAGCACGGCATACCGTTTCTTGATTTGATGATTTCATCTCGATTGATCAGTTCTCCGATACGGCCAAGCGGTACCGCGGCATGATCAGCGATCAGGCGAACTATGAGAAGATCGTGGAAACCTACGAGAACAAGGAGCCGGGCAGCCCGTTCTTCCTCTTTGATGTGACGATGCAGAACCACAGCGGCTACACGAACCGTTATTTCCAGGCGGATATCAACTGCAACGGCTACGACAGTGATGAGGCCGATCAGTATTTCTCCCTGTTAAAGCTTTCCGATGAGGCAATTTCCTATCTGATCCGGTATTTCCAGCAGGTGGACGAGCCGACGATGATCATTATGTTCGGCGATCATTCCCCGAAGCTGCCGGATGCGTTTGAAACATGGATTGCCGGAGACGCCTATCAGAATCTTTCGGTCGAGGATCAGGAGAAGTTCTATGGAACCCCGTTCTTCATCTGGACCAACTACAGCATGAAATCCGAGAGCAATGTCTGGATCAGCACAAACTATCTCTCAAGCTATGCGTTAAGCCTTACCGGCCTGGAACTGACGCCGTACAACGAGTATCTGCTTGACCTGCGCGAGAAGATGCCGGCGCTCAATCACCTCGGCTTTTTAGCAAGTGACGGAACCTGGTACCGCTGGAACGACAGCGATGCGCCGGAGGAGGATCTCGAGTACGAACGGCAGTATGAATGCCTGCAGTACAATGAACTGATCGACAAAAAAGACCGGGATGACAGCTTTTTTACAATTTCCGGTGAAAAAGACGAGGAATAAGGCTTTCCCTACTTGCCAGAAAACGGAAACCTATGGTAGACTATACTCCGTATGACCGGGAAACCCCGGCGGTAACTTCACGTTTACAATTAAGAATAAGAAAATGAGGTTTTAAAAAGTATGATTGCAGCAAATAATGTGACACTTCGTGTCGGAAAAAAAGCGTTGTTTGAAGATGTCAATATCAAATTCACCGAGGGAAACTGCTACGGCATGATCGGTGCCAACGGAGCGGGAAAATCAACCTTTCTGAAAATCCTGTCCGGCCAGCTTGAACCGACAAACGGAGACGTAACCATCACACCGGGCCAGCGTCTTTCCTTCCTCGAGCAGGACCACTTCAAATACGACAGCTATCCGGTACTCGACACCGTTATCATGGGAAATGCCCGTCTCTATGAGATCATGAAAGAGAAAGAGGCGCTGTACGCAAAAGAAGACTTCACCGATGAGGACGGTATCAAAGCGAGCGAGCTCGAGGGTGAGTTTGCAGAGATGAACGGCTGGGAGGCAGAGACCGATGCAGAGCAGCTCTTAAACGGCCTTGGCATTGAGCCGGAACTGCACTACGCACAGATGGCGGACCTGACCGGCAGCCAGAAGGTCAAAGTTCTTCTTGCAAGAGCCCTGTTCGGAAACCCGGACATCCTTCTTCTCGACGAGCCGACCAACCACTTGGACCTCGATGCGATCGAGTGGCTTGAGGAGTTCCTGATCAACTTCGAGAATACCGTTATCGTCGTATCCCACGACCGTTACTTCCTGAATAAAGTCTGCACCCAGATCGCAGATATAGATTACGGAAAAATCCAGCTCTATGCCGGAAACTACGACTTCTGGTTTGAGTCCAGCCAGCTGCTGGTAAAACAGATGAAAGAGGCGAACAAGAAGAAAGAGGAGAAGATCAAAGAGTTACAGGATTTCATCTCTAGATTCAGCGCCAACGCATCGAAGAGTAAACAGGCTACTTCCCGTAAGAAAGCCCTGGAGAAAATCCAGCTCGACGATATCAAACCATCCAGCCGGAAATATCCTTACATCGATTTCCGTCCGAACCGTGAGATCGGAAACGACGTTCTGCAGGTAGAGGGACTGACCAAAACCGTAGACGGCGTGAAAATCCTGGATAACTTAAGCTTTACCCTCGGAAGAGAAGATAAAGTTGCTTTCGTCGGAAGCAACGAGCAGGCGATCACCATGCTGTTCAAGATTCTGACCGGAGAAGAAGAGCCGGATTCCGGTTACTACAAATGGGGCGTAACCACCACACAGGCTTACTTCCCGAAGGACAACACCGCAGAATTCGACTGCGACCTGACTATCGCAGACTGGCTGACCCAGTATTCCGAGATCAAGGACGTAACGTATGTCCGCGGATTCCTCGGAAGAATGCTTTTTGCCGGTGAGGACGGCGTGAAACGTGTCAGAGTCCTTTCCGGAGGAGAGAAAGTGCGCTGCCTGCTCTCCAAGATGATGATTTCCGGTGCAAACGTTCTCGTTCTTGACGAGCCGACCAACCATCTGGATATGGAGTCCATCACTGCACTGAACAACGGTCTGATCAAATTCCCGGGCGTGCTGCTGTTCACCTGCCACGACCATCAGTTTGTACAGACCACAGCAAACCGTATCATGGAGATCCTTCCGAACGGCGCGCTGATCGATAAGATGACCACCTACGACGAGTATCTTGCAAGCGATGAGATGGCAAGAAAACGTCATGTCTACACAATGACAGAGGAAGATAATTAAAGATGAGCAAAAAGACGACAGTTTCCGGCATTCTGCTGGTGTTGCTTGTGCTGGCCACAACGCCGCTTCTTGGAACGGACAACGTTTCGTTCCTGAGTGGTGGCTTATGACCCTGGTGCTCGGTATTGGATTTTATCCGGCTGCCGCAGCGCTGTTTCCGCGGTTTCATGACCGGGGATGGATGTTTTCTAAAGTGCTTGGCATCGTTGTTTCCGGTTTTGCTGTATTTGCTCTTGGAAGCTTCGGACTGGTTCCGTTTACCGCACCGGTCTGCCTGATCACAGTCGGCGTACTGATCCTGGCTTCTTGGATTTTCGGATGTTTTAAGGTACGCGTCCATGCGCCGGAAATCGACTTCCTGATGATGGAAGAAGTGTTGTTTTTCGCCTTTTTCCTTCTCTGGACCTACCTTGCGGGCTTTCACCCGGAGGCACACGGAACCGAAAAATTCATGGATTATGGTTTTATGAAGGCCATGATGCGCAGCACCGCCGTTCCGGCAGAGGATCTCTGGTACAGCGGAAGCGGTATTAACTACTATTACGGCGGCCAGTTCTATGCCGTATTTCTGACGAAGATTACCTTCACGGATGTAAAGCAGACGTACCATCTGACGCGTACGATGGTGGCATCGTTTGCGTTTGTTCTGCCGTTTTCGATCACCTACCATCTGGCAGAGTCGCGTGCGTGCCACCGCATCCGGAAAGAGGGCGGCAATAAAAGCCAGATTGCACCGGTGCTTGGCGGTCTTCTTTCGGGAGGCGCCGTTTCCCTTGCCGGAAATATGCACTATGTGATTTACGGCTGCATCCGACAGTGGCTGGGACTGAACGAATCGGCTTACTGGTTCCCGAGTTCGACCCGCTATATCGGGTATGACCCGCTTGTGGAAAATGACCGCACGATTCATGAGTTTCCATCGTATTCCTTTGTGCTCGGCGACCTGCATGCCCATGTGGTGAATGTCATGTTCGTCCTGCTGGTGCTGGGCCTTTTATATTCCTACGTGAAAAATACCTGCCGTGATCCGGAAAAAGAGTGGAAATGGTCGTTAAAAGACGTTCTGCTTCAGCCGCAGATCATCGCGGCGGGCTTTCTGATCGGTGTGTTCCACTGGTCCAACTACTGGGATTTTGTTATCTATTTCGTCGTGATTGCAGGCTTTGCGCTGTACGGTGCGCTGTACCGGTATCATGCGCGGGCGAAAGAGACGATCGGAACGGTTCTCCTGCAGGCTGCAGAAGTTTTTGCAATTGGAACGGTTGTCGCCCTTCCGTTTACAATGAAGTTTGAGACGATGGTTTCCGGTGTCGGCATTGCCAAGCACCATTCGATACTGTATCAGCTGGCGATTCTCTGGGGCCTTCCGACGGTGCTCGTTGTGCTGTTTATCGCAGCCGTTCTGCTAGCATGGCGGAAAAACTGTCATCTTCCGGGCATGGAGCGGCAGGGACAGATTGTACTTGCCGATGGAAAGACGCAGGAAGAGGTGGAAGAGCAGGCCGTTGCCTGATCCTGGGAGAGAAAAAACCGGAGCCGGGCGAAAAAGAAACGGCAGAAAAGCCAAAAAAGTTTCTGCCTTCTGTAATTTCTGGAGAGAGATTGCGGTGAGCGATATGGTGATCGGTATTTTAGGCCTCTGTGCCATCGGCTTATCATCATTCCGGAACTCGTCTATGTGCGCGATATCTACGAAGAATCGTATGCGCGCTCCAACACGATGTTCAAGCTGACGTATCAGGCATTTATCCTGTTCGGTATCTGCATGAGCTACATCATCACGCGGTTCCTGCTCTGGAAAAAAGAGCGGATTCTGCAGGTGTTCGGCGGAATCGGGCTGGTACTGCTTTTATGGACCTTCGGCTATTTTGGAACGAGCGTGTACTCCTGGTTCGGAAATGTTTTCGATCTGTCCGAGTACCGCGGACTCGATGCGACAGCGTATCTGGAAAATGTCTTTTCCGAGGACGCAGGTGCCATCCGCTGGCTGGATGAAACAATAAAAGGACAGCCGGTTGTGCTTGAGGCGAACGGCGACAGCTACAGCGATTACGAGCGCGTTTCCGCAATGACCGGTCTTCCGACCGTGCTTGGATGGTATGTCCATGAATGGCTCTGGAGAGGGGATCCCGCAGACTTAATGTCCGCGCCGAGGACGTGAAACAGATGTACACCTCGACCGATACGAATGAAGTGCTGCGCCTGCTGGAGCAGTATCATGTGACCTACATTTTTGTGGGAAGCAAAGAAAAGGAGAAATACGGCGATGCGCTGAACGAATCGCTGCTGCAGTCCATCGGAGATATCGTTTACCAGGATACTGCGTCCGGTACGTATATTCTTCAGGTGCAGGATACATAAAGAACAAAAACAGGAGAAAAGAACCGCCGGGTGCGGCATCTTTTCTCCTGTTTTTCATATAATACAGAGAATGCAGAAGAAAGTGCGAAGGGCAGACCATGCGGAGATTCCGAAAAGTGCGGCACGTTCCTCTGCCGCTTCTGGCTGTGATAATGGCGGCTATTCTGTTTGCAGAGCTGGCACGGTGTGAAAGAGAAGGCGCGAAAGAGACAGCGGCGGAAGCAGAAAAAAGTGTGCCCCGCCGTGCGGCGCTGACATTTGATGACGGGCCGAATGCGTGCTATACGCCGGAGGTGCTTGAAATTTTAAAAGAAAATGAAATTCCGGCAACGTTTTTTTTCTGCAGGGGCAGTGTCTTGCCGGAAACGAAGAAATCGTCCGCCGGATGCATGCGGAAGGCCATCTGATCGGAAATCATACGTTTCATCATGTTCAGCTTACGAAAGTATCAGAAGAGGAAGCGAGGGAGGAGGTCGTGAAAACAAGCAATGCAATCTACGAGATCACAGGGGAATATCCCGTCTATATCCGTCCGCCGTTCGGGGAATGGAGAGAGGGGCTGGACCTTGCAGTGACGATGATCCGGTACTCTGGGATGTGGATTCCCGCGACTGGGAGAGCCAGAACACCGCGTCGATCTGCAGCGTGGTGCTTCCGAATGTGAAGGATGGCAGCATTATTCTCATGCATGACGGCTACCGCGCGACGGTGGAAGCGCTGCGGCGGATCGTAAAAGAATTAAAAGAAGAGGGATACACGTTTGTGACGGTGCGTGAGCTGATTGAAGAATAGCTTCCGCGGATTCCATCGAACATAGTTGCGGAGAATCCGAGATTAAGGGGTTGAGGATACCCGCCAAAATGTGATAAGATAAATGGCAGAAAGAAAAATGGGGTGAAAAATACATGGATTTGTTTGATTATATGAAAGAAACCACAATGGAAAAAGAGTCCCCCCTCGCATCGCGCATGCGCCCGACAACGCTGGACGAGGTGGTTGGACAGGAGCACATCATCGGCCCTGGAAAGCTGTTGTACCGTGCGATCAAGGCGGATAAACTCGGCTCCGTCATTTTCTACGGCCTCCGGGAACGGGAAAAACGACGCTTGCCCGCGTCATCGCCAACACGACAAGCGCAGAGTTTACCCAGCTGAATGCCACGACAGCCGGCAAAAAGGATATGGAAGAAGTCGTAAAAGAAGCGCAGCAGCGGATCGGCATGTACGGCAAAAAGACGATTCTTTTTGTCGACGAGATCCACCGCTTCAACAAGGGGCAACAGGATTATCTGCTTCCGTTTGTGGAGGACGGCACACTCGTTCTGATTGGCGCGACGACGGAAAACCCGTATTTCGAGGTCAACGGGGCGCTGATTTCGCGTTCCATTATCTTTGAATTAAAGCCGCTCGAAAAAGAGGACATCGAAAAACTGCTGGAGCGCGCGGTGACGGACCCGGTAAAGGGGCTCGGGACGTACAACGTTGTGCTCGATGCGGATGCAAAAGAGTTCCTCGCCGACATCGCAGGCGGTGACGCGAGAGCGGCCTTAAATGCAATCGAGCTGGGCGTCCTCTCGACGGAACGTCAGGCGGACGGAAAAATCCATATCGATCTCGAAACGGCATCGGAGTGCATCCAGAAGCGCGTCGTGCGGTACGACAAGACGGGCGATCAGCATTACGATACGATCTCTGCATTTATCAAGAGCATGCGCGGTTCTGACCCGGATGCGGCGGTCTTTTATCTGGCCAAAATGCTGTATGCCGGGGAGGATATCAAGTTTATCGCCCGCCGCATCATGATCTGCGCGGCGGAGGATGTCGGCCTTGCCGATCCGAATGCCTTAAATGTAGCAGTTTCCGCGTCCCTTGCCGTGGAACGCGTCGGCATGCCGGAGGCGCAGATTATTCTGGCGGAGGCAGCCACGTATGTTGCCTGTGCACCGAAGAGTAATTCTTCGTACGAGGCAGTCTTTGCGGCGATGAAGACGGTCGGAAGTGTGCGGACGTCGGTTCCGCCGCATCTGCAGGACGCCCATTACAAAGGTTCTGCCAAACTCGGCCACGGTGAAGGCTATCAGTATGCACATGATTACCCGAATCACTACGTCGAGCAGCAGTATCTGCCGGACGAGATCTTAGGAAGCCGTTTCCTTCATCTTGGAACGAACGGCTATGAGCAGAAGATCCGGGAAAACTTCAAAAAAATTGGAAAAGACATCGAATAAAAGGGGAAGAAATCATGACAGACTGGCTTGGAAAGCCGTATTATTCGCTGGACGCCTATCTGAAAAAGACGTTCGGGGAAAAAGTGTACAAGCTCTCGCTCGACGGCGGGATGACGTGTCCGAACCGGGACGGCACCTGCGGTGACCGGGGCTGCATTTTCTGCAGTGCGGGCGCTCCGGTGATTTTGCCGGGGACAGAAACAAATCCATCCCGGAACAGATCCGGGAGCAGAAATCCCTCCTGCAGCAAAAGCGGCCGGTGCATAAGTTCATCGCCTATTTCCAGGCGTATACGAACACGTACGCGCCGGTGGAATATCTGGAAAAAATTTTCCGGGAGGCAATTTCGGACGAGGAGGTCGTGGTCCTTTCGATCGGAACGAGACCGGACTGCTTAGGGGAAGAGGTTCTTTCTCTGTTAGAAGAGCTGAACCGGATCAAACCGGTCTGGGTGGAGCTGGGACTGCAGACGATGCATGAAAAAACGGCACAGTATATCCGAAGGGGCTATCCGCTTTCCTGTTTTGAACAGGCAGTAAACGAGCTGCATAGGCGGGGGATTCCCGTGATTGTCCACACGATCCTCGGTCTGCCGGGGGAGGGACAGGAAGAAGTCTTTGCAACAATGGATTACCTGAATGGACTTTCCATTTCCGGCATCAAGCTTCAGCTGCTTCATGTGCTGAAAAACACGGATCTTGCGGCGGACTACGCGGCCGGAAAATTGAGGTGCTGGAGCAGGATGCGTATCTTACCCTTGTCATCGACTGCCTGCGGCGCCTCCGTCCCGATCTTGTGATCCACCGTGTGACGGGAGACGGCCCCGGGGATCTTCTGATTGCACCAACATGGAGCCAGGCAAAACGCACCGTCTTAAATGAGCTGCATCATGCATGAAAGAAGAACATGCGTATCAGGGACAGCTTCTGGACGAAGAAAAAGGAGGAAACACACCGTGATTGAGTCATCCTTTACGTTATACAAACTGATTATTCTCTACATGCTGCAGAATGTGAATTTTCCGCTGTCAAATACACAGATTTCGGATTTTATCCTGGAAAAAGAGTACACGAACTACTTTCATCTCCAGGAGGCGTTAAGCGAGCTGCAGGATACAAAGCTGATCGAGATCGAGAAGGTGCGCAACACCTCGTACTACCACATGACTGAGGAGGCAGCAAGACGCTTTCCTTCTTCGAAAACGAGATCTCTCCGGAAATCCGGGAGGAAATCGACCGCTATATGAAGGAACACTCCTATGAACTGCGGAAAAAAGCGTCCGTTGTGGCCGATTACTACAAGACCGCGGGAGATGACTACGAGGTCCGCTGTCAGGCAAGAGAGCGGAAGACAACTATTTTTGAGATTGTCGTGACGGTTCCGTCCGAGGAGGCGGCCAAAAAGATCTGCAGCAACTGGGAAAACCGGAGTCAGAAGATTTATGCTTCGATTATGAATGAACTGTCAAGATAACGATTGACAGGAATGGTGGCATATAATAGAATAAATTAGTATGTCTAAAAAGCATAAACATGGAAAACATAGTAAATAAGATTTTATATTCTAAAGGAGATAAAACCGTGCCTGATTATACAAAAGAAATTGAAAGACGGCGTACCTTTGCCATCATTTCCCACCCGGATGCCGGTAAAACCACACTGACTGAGAAATTCCTGCTGTACGGAGGAGCGATCAATCTCGCCGGTTCCGTAAAAGGAAAAGCGACTGCGCGCCATGCCGTATCCGACTGGATGGAGATCGAGAAAGAGCGTGGTATTTCCGTTACCTCTTCCGTTCTGCAGTTCAATTACGACGGCTACTGCATCAACATTCTGGATACCCCGGGACACCAGGACTTCTCGGAGGATACGTACCGTACCCTGATGGCAGCCGATTCCGCCGTCATGGTTATCGATGCATCGAAGGGTGTCGAGGCACAGACCAGAAAGCTGTTTAAAGTCTGTGTCATGCGCCACATCCCGATCTTTACCTTCATCAACAAGATGGACCGCGATGCGAACGATACCTTCGAGCTGCTCGACGAGATCGAAAAAGAGCTCGGCATTGCAACCTGCCCGATCAACTGGCCGATCGGTTCCGGAAAGAAATTCCGCGGTGTTTACGACCGTGACAAAAAGAAAGTCCTTACCTTCTCCGATACAATGAAGGGAACAAAGGAAGGTATCGAGGAAGAAATCGATATCGACGATCCGCATCTTCTCGATGTGGTCGATGAGGACCAGAAAGAACAGCTCATGGATGAGATCGAGCTGCTCGACGGCGCAAGTGCAGAGTTTGACCAGGAGCTTGTCAGCAAGGGAGAGCTCTCCCCGGTATTCTTCGGATCTGCGCTCACCAACTTTGGTGTGGAGACTTTCCTGCAGCACTTCCTCACGATGACGATGCCGCCGCTTCCGCGTACGGCAGACTGCGGCGTGATCGATCCGGTCAAAGAGGATTTCTCTGCGTTTGTCTTTAAAATCCAGGCAAACATGAACAAAGCACACCGTGACCGTATCGCATTCATGCGCATCTGCTCCGGCAAATTCGACGCCGGAATGGAAGTCTTCCATGTGCAGGGAGGAAAGAAAATGCGTCTTTCCCAGCCGCAGCAGATGATGGCGAGTGACCGTCATATTGTTGATGAAGCATACGCCGGCGATATCATCGGTGTATTTGACCCGGGCATCTTCTCTATCGGAGATACGATCTGTATGCCGCAAAAATTCGCATACGAGGGAATTCCGACCTTCGCGCCGGAGCATTTTGCAAGAGTGCGCCAGCTCGATACGATGAAGAGAAAACAGTTCGTCAAGGGAATTTCCCAGATTGCACAGGAAGGTGCGATCCAGATTTTCCAGGAGTACAAAGGCGGCATGGAGGAGATCATCGTCGGCGTTGTCGGCGTCCTGCAGTTTGACGTTTTAAAATACCGTCTGGAGAACGAGTACAACGTGGATATCCGTCTGGAGAACCTGCCGTATGAGCACATCCGCTGGATCGCAAACAAAGAGGAGATCAACCTGGACCGTATTCAGGTACATCCGATATGAAGAAGGTCATGGACCTCAAGGGAAATCCGCTGCTTCTCTTTGTCAATCCGTGGAGTGTCGGCATGGTACAGGATCGAAACAAAGACCTTGTGCTGACCGAATTCAGCAAAAACTAAGAACAAAAGAGCGGGATGCCGCTTAAAAAGGAGAAGGAATGAACTTATTCGATATTCTGGGCCCTGTGATGGTCGGTCCGTCGAGTTCGCACACAGCGGGGGCAGTGCGGATTGGATGGATGACGCAGAAACTTCTCGGGGAACAGCCGGTGGAAGCAAAAATACTGATGTACGGTTCCTTTGCCGCAACGGGAAAGGGCCATGGAACGGACCGCGGTCTCGTCGCGGGTCTTCTCGGCATGCGGCCGGATGACGAGCGGATTCCGGACAGCTTTGAAATTGCCCGGAAGATGGGTCTTTCCTATTCATTCGGCATCGCCAATCTGACGAGTGCCCATCCGAACAGCGTCGTTCTGGAAGTAAAGGGAAAGAGCGGCCGGACGCTCGAGGTGCAGGCGTGCTCCCTTGGCGGCGGCCGTATCATGATCAACCGCCTCGACGGGCTGGATGTCAACTGCAGCTGCGAGATTCCGACCCTGATCGTCCACAATCTGGACCAGCCGGGGCACGTGGCCGAGGTTACGTCGATGCTGGCACATAAGTCAGTCAACATTGCGAATATGTCCCTCTACCGCGACAAGAGAGGCGGATCGGCCGTCATGGTCGTGGAGATGGATCAGCCGCTTCCCAAAGAGTCGCTGGAATGGCTGGAGCATCTTGAGGGCATTGTAAAGGTAACATACATCAACGTAACGGAAGGAGAAGAGGACGATGTCTTATAATTCACTGGAAGAAATTGTCCGAGAGTGCCAGGAAAAAGACCTGCCGTTTGATGAAGTCATCCTTCTGGACGATATGAATGAGAGAAATGTAAGCCGCGAAGAGTCCATTGAGACGATGCGCGGCATGTGGGAAGCCATGAAAGGCGCTGAACGGAATTACGACGGTTCGCTGCAGTCGAGAAGCGGTCTTGTGGGCGGCGCCGGAAAGACGATGCGCGCGTATGTCGAGAGCGGGAACACGCTCTGCGGACCGTTTGTCGGAAAAGTTATGGCATCTGCACTTGCGATGGGTGAGTCAAACGCCTGCATGAAGCGGATCGTTGCAGCACCGACCGCAGGAGCGTGCGGTGTGCTTCCGGCTGTGCTCGTGAATTACCAGAAAGAGAAGGGGACAGCGGATGAGCAGATCGTGCGTGCGCTCTACACGGCAGCCGGTATCGGCCAGGTCGTTGCGGCGCGGGCCTACATTGCGGGCGCTTCCGGCGGCTGCCAGGCCGAAATCGGAACAGCAAGCGCGATGGCGGCAGGCGCACTGACCGCACTTGGCGGCGGCACTCCGCCCCAGATCACGCATGCGGCAGCGATGGCATTAAAGAACCTGCTCGGTCTCGTGTGTGACCCGGTCGGCGGTCTTGTCGAGGTCCCGTGCGTCAAGCGGAATGTGATCGGTTCCGTGAATGCACTTTCTGCGGCGGACATGGCACTTGCGGGAATCATAAGCCGCATTCCGCCGGATCAGGTGATCGATGCGATGCGGGAAGTCGGCGACCAGATGCATCCGAGTCTGCGCGAAACCGGCCAGGGCGGCCTTGCCAACACGCCGGCAGCACGCGAGTGGTGCGCGGCACAGGAAGAAGAATAAAAAAAAACTTTTATTTTCGGAAAACTTTTGGTATAATAAAGGAAAGTCAGCCAAGGAGGAGGTTCTTTAAGATGGCAGAGGCAAAAATTCAGAAAAGAAACACTTATACGATATATGATGACGAAGGAATCGGAACCGTGCAGATTGCAGACGAGGTGGTAGCTATTATCGCAGGACTTGCGGCAACGGAAGTGGACGGGGTAGCCTCCATGGCCGGAAATATTACCAACGAATTAGTCAGCAAGCTTGGCATGAAAAATCTTTCCAAGGGTGTCAAAGTTGATGTACTCGACGGCGTTGTCTGCGTGGATCTTGCCCTCAATCTCAAATATGGATACGAGATTCCGGCAACCTGCAAAAACGTACAGGAAAAAGTAAAAACAGCGATCGAGAATATGACAGGCCTGGAAGTTTCCGATGTCAATGTAGCCATTGCAGGCGTGAATATGGAACAGACGAAATAAAAAACAACGAACCGCGAGGGAATAAGGCGACCCCTTACAACCCCGCGGTTCTTGTTAACTATTCAGAGCCAGATGAAATGGAAGAAAAATAGTTAATTAACTATACAGGAAGGAATTAAAACAGACAATGAACAGAAGCAAACTTCGCGAAAATATTTTTAAACTTCTCTATACCGCAGAGTTCCAGGAGAAAGAGGAGATGCCGCAGCAGATGTCTCTTTACTTTACGTACTCTGACGACAACGACGAGGATGAAGAAGTAACCGTAAGCGAAAAAGATCAGACCTATATGGAAGAGAAATACCATCATGTGACCGAGCACATCCCGGAAATCGACGAGATGCTGAACCGTACTTCCGAGGGCTGGAAAACGACCCGTATGGGAAAAGTAGACCTGGCGATCCTGCGTCTTGCCGTTTACGAGATGAAATTCGACGAGGACGTTCCGGTCGGTGTAGCCATCAACGAGGCCGTTGAGCTGGCAAAACGTTTCGGCAGAGACCAGTCTCCGTCCTTTATCAACGGTATTCTTGGAAAACTGGCAAGAGAAGAAGATGAGAAATAAAAATCAGAATGTTTACACCGTAGGCCAGGTCAATTCATACATCAAAAACATCTTTGACCAGGACTATATGCTCCGCCGGATTTACGTCAGCGGAGAAGTAAGCAACTGTAAATACCATCCGTCCGGCCACATCTATTTTTCCTTAAAAGATGCGGAAGGAACCATTTCCTGTGTCATGTTCGCCGGTTCGCGGCGCGGCCTTGCCTTCCCGATGCGGGACGGCGATAACGTGATTGTCGGCGCAGCATCAGCGTCTATGAGCGGGACGGAAAGTATCAGATCTATGCAAAAGAGATCACAAAAGAGGGCGCCGGCCTTTTATACGAAAAGTATCTGGCCCTAAAAGCAGAACTGGAAGAGATGGGCATGTTTGCCCCGGAGTACAAGCAACCGATTCCTGCGTATGTAAAGAAAATCGGCGTTGTCACAGCACCGACGGGAGCTGCTGTGCAGGATATCAAAAACATTGCACTCCGCCGGAATCCCTTTGTCCAGATCATCCTCTACCCGGCCCTGGTGCAGGGAGAGGGAGCGGCGGACAGCATCGTGGAGGGCATCCGCCGTCTGGACGCACTGAATCTGGATGTGCTGATCGTGGGCCGCGGAGGCGGTTCGATCGAGGATCTTTGGGCGTTCAATGAGGAAAAAGTAGCGCGTGCCGTTTTTTCCTGCCATACCCCGGTGATCTCCGCCGTCGGCCATGAGACCGACACAACGATCATCGATTTCGTGGCAGATCTGCGCGCCCCGACTCCGTCCGCAGCGGCGGAGCTGGCGGTCGCTGATGTCCGCGCGGTACTCAACACACTGGAAAATTATAAAAGCCGCATGAACCATGCGATGGCAAACCAGACGCAGAGAGCGAGAAGCCGCCTTCTGCAGTACGAGACAAAGTGGAAGTATCTCGGACCGGAAAATAAGATCCGTGACCAGAGAGCACGCCACGCCGAGCTGGAGCGTCGGTATACAGATGCGATGGAAGAAAAGCTCAAAGAAGCGCGCCACCGCCTTGCCCTTTACATTCAGGCGATGAAGGGTCTGTCCCCGCTGGACAAGCTGAACCAGGGCTATTCCTACGTGGAAAAAGAAGGAAAAGCCATCACTTCGGTGCAGGATGTCAAAGAAGGTGATCTGCTCGAAATCTGTGTATCAGACGGAAAGATCACAGCGCGCGCAGAGAAGACATCGGCCGTATCCTGGATGGAACAATCGTGAAAAAGCAGAGAATCGAGAAAACATGGGAAATATGGAAGCAGAAGAGAGAAAAGAAGAAGGAACCCCTTCCGGTGAGACACTGGAAGCAGCATTTGGAAAACTGGATCAGATGCTCGAAACGCTGGAGAGCAGCGATGTCAGCCTGGAAGACTCCTTTCGTTTATACAAGGAGGGAATGGAGCTTTTGAACGAATGCAGTCAGAAAATTGACCGCGTCGAGAAAAAAATGCTCCAGATGAATGAGGATGGAACATTCAGAGAATTTTAAAGCGGTACTCGAAGAAAAAACGCGGGAAGCGGAAAGTATCATTGCCGCTTACCTGCCGAAAGAGGAAGGCTTTGCAAAGGAACTGGCAAAAGCCATGAATACAGTATGACAGCGGGCGGAAAGAGGCTTCGTCCGCTGCTTTTGCAGGAGAGTTTCCGTCTGTTCGGCGGAACCGGGGAGCTGTAAAACCATTTATGGCAGCCATGGAGATGATTCACACCCATTCTCTGATCCACGATGATCTCCCTGCGATCGACAACGACGATTACCGCCGCGGCAGAAAAACGACTCATGTCGTCTTCGGGGAGGCCGTCGGCGTGCTGGCAGGAGACGCCTTTTAAACTATGCATACGAGACAGCTGGAAAGCCTTTCCACTGGAGGAGCACACCGACCGCGTAGTGCGTGCTTTTGGCATTCTCTGTCAGAAAACCGGAATTTCCGGCATGTTGGGCGGTCAGAGTGTTGACGTGATGAATGAAAAAGCCGGCCATTTCGCCATCGATCGTGAGATGCTGGACTACATTTACGAGAACAAGACTTCGGCGCTTTTAGAGGCTGCCATGATGGCAGGTGCGGCACTTGCAGGAGCAAACGACGATGATCTTGACGCGCTCTGCCGGATTGCCTCCAAAGTCGGAATCGCGTTCCAGATCCGGGACGACATCCTGGATGTCACATCCACGATGGAGGAGCTTGGAAAGCCGGTTTTCAGCGATGAAAAGAATGAAAAAACAACGTATGTGACGCTGTTTGGCACAGATGGGGCGGAGCAGGAGGTAAAACGGCTCACGAAAGAGGCCGTGGATGAACTGAAAAATCTGTCCTGTCCGAGAGATAAAATATTTCTGGAAGAGCTGTTTGAATCTCTGACTTCCAGAAAAAGTAAGGGATGATTTCATGTTAGAAAAAATACAGAAACCAAACGATATCAAGAAGATTCCGGCGGACCAGCTTCCGGCGCTTGCAGAGGAAATCCGGGAATTTATTATCGAGTCTTTGAGTAAAACCGGCGGCCATCTGGCGTCCAATCTTGGTGTCGTGGAACTGACGATTGCAATGCACCGCGTCTTCGATCTTCCAAAAGACAAGCTGATCTGGGATGTGGGACACCAGTCCTACACGCACAAGATTCTGACCGGGCGGAAAGACGGGTTTGAAACGCTGCGCCGGGAAGGCGGCATCAGCGGATTCCCGAAGCGGAGCGAGAGTGACTGCGATGTATTCGACACCGGCCACAGCTCGACCTCGATTTCCGCAGCGTCGGCTATGTGCGTGCACGGGAACTGAAAAAAGAAAATTATTCCGTTGTTTCGATCATCGGAGATGGTGCGCTGACCGGCGGCATGGCGTACGAGGCGCTGAACAATGCGGCCAGCCTGAAATCGAATTTTATTATCGTTTTAAATGACAACGAAATGTCGATCACCGAGAATGTCGGCGGTATGTCATCGTACCTGTCCGGCCTCGGACGCATCGGCGTACACGGGTTTCAAGATGGACGTCACAAAGGCATTGAACCGCATTCCGGGCATCGGACCTGGCATGGTGGATGCGATGCGGAAGACGAAAAGCAGCATCAAACAGATCATCATTCCGGGCATGCTGTTTGAGGATATGGGACTTACGTATTTAGGTCCGGTGGACGGCCACAACATTCCGCAGCTGATCAAGACCTTCCAGGAAGCAAAACGGTTTGAAGGACCGATTCTGGTGCATGTCCTGACACAGAAGGGCCGCGGCTATGAGCCGGCGATGCGCCACCCGGCAAGATTCCACGGTGCGGGTCCGTTCGATGTGAAAACAGGATTGCCGGTTGAAAATCCAATCCGACGTACACGGATGTCTTTTCCACAGTCATGCGGAAAATGGGAGATCGAAGAAAGGATGTTGCGGCAGTCACGGCGGCGATGATGACCGGTGTCGGACTGAAACGCTTCTCCAACATGTTCCCGGACCGCTGTTTCGATGTGGGAATCGCAGAAGAGCACGCGGTGACATTTGCAGCGGCACTGTCACTCGGCGGCATTACGCCTGTCGTTGCGATTTATTCTTCATTCCTGCAGCGGGCGTACGATCAGATCATGCATGACGTCTGTATGCAGAATCTCCATGTCGTCTTTGCGATTGACCGCGCCGGTCTTGTGGGCTACGACGGGGAGACACACCACGGCATTTTCGACCTTTCCTATCTGGGTTCGATGCCGAATATGACAATTCTTGCACCGAAGAACCTCTGGGAGCTTTCGGATATGATCAAATTTGCGGTCGATTACGAGGCCCGATCGCGGTGCGCTACCCGAGAGGGGAAGCGTATGCGGGATTAAAAGAGTTCCGTGCGCCCATCTGCCTCGGAAAATCAGAAGTGATCCATGAGGGAAGCCGTGTTGCACTTCTTGCCGTCGGCAGTATGGTAAAAATGGCAGAAGAAGTGCAGAAACAGTTAAAAGAGCGGATGGATATGGATGCGGCGCTTGTGAATGCGCGGTTCGTCAAACCAATCGATGAAGAACTTCTTCGAAGCTTTGCCGATACGTATGAGCTTGTCGTAACACTCGAGGAAAATGTAAAAGACGGCGGCTTTGGAGAGCGCGTCCTTGCTTTTGCCGAGGAAGAAGACCTTCCGTTCGGCGTGGAGATCATTGCACTGCCGGACCGCTTTATTCCGCACGGAAGTGTATCATACCAGATGAAACAGGTCGGCTTTACGCCGGAAGATATCTGCGGCAGAATTGAGGAATACTACAGAAAACAGGGGCAGGAAGAAAGATGAAAAAACGATTAGATGTATTACTGGTAGAACGGGGCCTTGCCACATCGCGGGAAAAAGCGAAAGCCATGATTATGGCAGGAGAAGTTCTGGTGGACAATGAGCGGGAGGACAAAGCCGGTTCCATGTTCCCGGAAGAAGTGGAGATTGTCTTAAAAGGAAAACCACTGCCGTATGTGAGCCGCGGCGGCTTAAAATTAGAGAAAGCAATGAAAAACTTTAACCTTACCCTGGATGGAAAGGTCTGCATGGATGTCGGAGCATCCACCGGCGGCTTTACCGACTGTATGCTGCAGAACGGCGCCGTCAAGTATATTCCGTGGATGTCGGCCACGGCCAGCTCGACTGGAAGCTGCGGAACGATCCGCGCGTTGTCTGTATGGAGCGCACGAACATCCGTTACGTCGTGCCGGAGGATATCGAGGAGAGACCGTCCTTCGTATCGATCGACGTATCGTTTATCTCCCTGACCAAGGTGCTGCTTCCGGTCCGGAATCTGATGGAAGAGAACGGCGAAATTGCAGCTCTGATCAAGCCGCAGTTTGAGGCGGGACGCGAAAAAGTCGGCAAAAAAGGTGTTGTCCGTGATCCGGCTGTACACAAAGAAGTCATTGAGATGGTCATTTCCTATGCGAAAAGCATTTCCTTCGGCGTGCGCCATCTGGAATTTTCTCCGATCAAAGGACCGGAGGGAAATATCGAGTATCTCGTTCACCTTGTCCGGCTGCCGGACGGCGTGACAGAGGAAGAGACCAATGTCGATGTAGACGCCATTGTAAAGAGCGCACACAATACACTGGATAAATAAAAGGGTTAAGGAGCATGATATGGAGCGATTTTACCTGATCACAAACAGAGCAAAAGACCCGGACCTTACCGTGACAGACCAGATCAGGCAATATCTGGAGGAGCGCGGAAAAACGTGTCTTCTCTGCGATAACAGCGAAAAAGGGGAAAAATACCATTATACGGATCCGGCGAAGGTTCCGTCAGATATCGACGGCATTCTGGTGCTCGGTGGTGACGGCACGCTTCTGCAGGCAGCAGGCGACGTGGTGGATTTACAGATTCCACTGCTCGGCATCAATCTGGGAACGCTCGGCTATCTTGCGGAAATCGACCGTGACACGCTTTATCCGGCGCTGGATCATCTGATGGCGGATGAGTATACGATTGAGCACCGCATGATGCTCTGCGGATCGATTTACCGGGACGGAAAGCTGATTGCGGAGGACGCGGCACTCAACGACATTACGATCACCCGTGAGGGAAACCTGCGTGTCGTCCGGTTCGACAATTACGTCAACGGGGAGTTTTTAAATTCCTACAGCGCCGATGGCATCATCATCGCAACGCCGACCGGTTCGACCGGCTACAGCCTCTCCGCGGGCGGCCCGATCATCTCACCGTCGGCAAGCCTGATGCTGATGACGCCGCTTGCTCCGCACACCCTGAATACGAGAAGCATTGTCTTCCCGGCAGAGGATGTGATCGAGGTGGAGCTCGGGCCTTCGAGAGACGGCGGCATTGAACAGGGCATGGCATATTTTGACGGCGACACCCGCGTTCCGATGAAAACCGGCGACCGGATCGTGATCAAAAAGGCCAGACGGGATACTCTGATTGTGAAGATCAGCAACATCAGTTTTCTGGAGACATTAAGAAAGAAAATGGCAAACATTTAAGATATAGTTACTGGGGAAGGATGCTTGAAATGAAAATCGCGAGACATGCACAGATTATCAAATTAATTAACCAATATGACATTGAAACACAGGAGGAGCTGGCAAAGAAGCTGGAGGAGAGCGGCTTTGCCGTAACGCAGGCGACGATTTCGAGGGATATCCGCCAGCTGAAGCTCACAAAAGTACCAAAAGAGAACGGCGGAAGCGTTATGCTGTTTTGCAGAATGCACCGTCTGAGGTGGGAAGCCGCTATGCGCGCGTTCTGAAAGATGCGTTTATTTCTGTTGATCTTGCCAAAAATATTCTGGTCATCAAAACCGTATCCGGCATGGCAATGGCGGCAGCAGCGGCTTTCGATGAGATGAACTGGAGCGAGATCGTCGGCTGCATCGGCGGAGACGATACGATTTTCTGCGTGGCAAGAGATGACGACGCGGCGCTTGTGGCAGCAGACGCCTGAAACGGATGGTGGACGGCATGGAGGAGACGGGCGAGGAGTTCTAAAAAAACGCCCGTCTCTGCAAAAAGAGACAAAAAGATGACAGCAGGTG